>Ga0074195_1000585_pt1 | contig 67066 bp, 37 predicted proteins | sample EPASupsiteHSE623_FD_64525 | JGI IMG/M metagenome (GOLD analysis project Ga0074195, IMG submission 64525) | Bioremediated contaminated groundwater from EPA Superfund site, New Mexico - Sample HSE6-23 | ecosystem: Environmental > Aquatic > Deep subsurface > Groundwater > Contaminated ...
TTCTTTCGATGTCATGACGATTATGTCTTGTTCCATGGTATGGGGTTAATACTTAACCTCATATCTTAACAGGTATGACATTTCTACTAAACGCTACTATGACATTACTACTAATTTATGACACCAAGAGGTTTCGAAAAAGGAGAAATATCCGACCTCGCGGCTCTTGTGGATAACTGTAACCAGCTGAATGTTAGTTGCTCAATTATTTTTGTGGTATAATAAATTTGTCCTGAAAATTATCTCTGCAACAGGAAAAATAAAAATCGCTTATCTAAATACAAAATAATTTTTGTATTTATTCTAGTTATTACAGAAAAATAAAATGTTTGATTCTTTTTCTAAAAACAATATTTTCTTGGGAGTGGATATCGGAGCTTCTTCCATAAAAATAGCAGAAATCACAGTTTTAAAAAACAAACCGATCCTTACCAACTATGGCTGGGCTTCTACCCAACAAGAATATTCCGGCGGAAAGGACGAAGCCAAGCTGGAATATTGGGAGATGATGATGACCGGAGTTCTCAAGAAAATCATTCGCGAATCGGGAATAAACGCAAAAAACGCGTATGTTTCTTTGCCATCATTCGGGGGGCTCATTACCACTGTTGAAGTTCCTCAGGTAGAAGACGCGGATTTGGAACAAACGGTAAGATTTGAAGCCCACAAATATATCCCCGCATCCTTGGAAGATGTAGTTATCAGTTGGGAGCCGATTGGCAATGCGGCTGATTTCTCAGAAGCGGGTCAGGAAGGGCCGGAAACGGAAGCAAAAAAAATGAAAATATTATTAGTAGCCGCTTCCAAAAACAAAGTGCTTAGTTATGAGAAAATTATCAAAACTGCCGGACTGAAGTTGAAGTCATTGGAGATCGAAAGCTTCCCGCTGATCAATTCGTTGATTGGAAATGACAAAGGAACATTCATTTTGGTGGACATTGGCGAGAGAATTTGCAATATGATTTTAGTTGAGAACGGCATGATTACTCTCAGTCGAAACATAGACGCCGGCGGGGCGGGGATAACGCAAACCATTGCTAAAAGCGTCGGGATAGAAGAGGAGCGGGCGGAAAAAATGAAACTCTCTGGAAAAAATTTCTTTGCAACCGAATCATACATGAATTTTCCGGCCATTGAACTTATATCCGAAGAGATTTCCCGGATTATTTCTTCCTTTAACGCGAAAAATCATTCTCAGAAAATAGATCAGATAGTTCTTTCCGGCGGTACTGCCAATTTAGCGGGTTTGGATAAATATCTTGCGGATAAATTCAAAGTTCCGGCGAAAAGAGGCAATCCGTTTGGTCGGGTGGAATATTCATCTGAATTAGAAAAAATTCTGCCGCAAATCTCCAGCCGGTTCTCAGTGTGCGCAGGATTGGCTCTCAAGGGGGTGGATCAATATATAAAAGAAAATAATAATAAAAATTAAATACGCCCAATAATGTTTTGCGGCGGAAACAAAAAACATGGCTAATATGAACCTCTCTACGGAAAGGAAAGCAGAAGCGGAATCTTTCGGCAGTTCCGGTCTTTTGTGGTTGCTTTTCTTTTTAATTGTAACCGCTCTTTTGTATGCCGGAATTGTAACTTACAAAAAAGTGACTGTTTCCAGTATCGAAAAAATAACCGCCCAGTATGCTCAGGAAAAAGAATCGATAGTGAATGGGAGCAATGTGGTCAAAGTTCTTGATTTTCAATATAGAATCGATACATCGAAAGAATTGTTGACGAAAGAGAAGAATATTGCCGATGACTTTGTTGAATTGGAAAAAGATATGATAACTCCGGGGGTTTATGTGAGTTCATACACATACGATCAAGTTGCCGGGACGATTGAGCTGGAATGCGCCACGGAAAACTATAATGATGTTGCCAGACAAATTTTGAGTTTCAAAAAATCTCCTTATTTTTCCAACGTTACGGCAGGAGAGTCCGAACGGGATTTGGAAAAAAACAAGATTATGTTTACCGTAAATTTAACTTTAAACAAAAAAGCAACGCCAGCTGAACGGTAGTCGTTTAGCGGCTTGGAAAACAAAATTATGAATGCAAAAATGTTGATGGCTCCTCTCTTTATCCTCCTTTCCATCGTGCTCCTCATCTGGTTTGTTTATCCGGCTTATACCAATGGAGTGGACGGATTAAAAGAAGAGTTGTCGAGAAAAAAAGTGGAACAGGACAAACTGGACAAGTTAATGGCCAAGAAAGCCAATATTGAAGCACTGGCAGCGGATATGGAAAATAACTCTGAAAAAAAAGATGTCATTTTCAAATACTTGCCGGAAAAAAACAAAGAAGAAGAAATCATTGATAATTTGAATTACTTAGCTTCAAAGGAAGAATTATCAATTATGAATTTGTCCGTTGGCCAGCCAATTATTTCAACTGCTACTGCATTGCCTGAAGGTTCGGGGCTTGACGAAAATGGAGATCCTTTGCCGGTTGACGCATCAGGCGTTCCAATTCCGCAAGCGCCTGTTAAGCCGAAGGCTTTGGATTTTCAGGCAGAATTTTCAGTAGTTGGCCGGTATGAAAAAATGAAATCTTTGGTTGACAAAATTTATAAATTCGAACGTTTTAACAACTTTTCCAGTCTGGAAATCAAAAAGGCGGATGAAACCGGCGACTCTGATTTGCTGAAAGCGGATATGGTGATAAGTTTCAATCTGTATTCTCCGGTAAAAAACACGACAAACATTGAACAGATAGATTTTTCTCGGGCAAAATTTGATTTGAGTGTGGCAGACAAGATTAAAAGCATGAAAAGCACCAGCATTTTGGACCTTGTTATTGATCAAACCGGAAAGCCTAATCCGTTTATGCCCTAAAATCACATCCTATGGCTCTTGGAAACAATCCAAACAATGATTTTCCGCAGCCAAAGTACGCGCTCAAAAGCAGCCGGAAGACCGCTGCTGATAGCGCGCCTTTGTCAGAAGAAGAAATCAAAGAAAAATCAAAAAAAATAGGAATCGCTTATTTGGCAGAAGCGCCGCAAAACATAGTTAGCTACGTAATCAGTCTTATCCCGCGGGAAGTGGCGGAAAAGTATAAGATAGTGGCTTTTTCCAGAGATGAAAATGTGGTTAAGGTGGCCATGGTGAATCCTCAAGATATAGGCGCTCTAAACGCTCTTCGTTTTGTGGCGGAGAAAGAAGGAATTGAAATCGAAATTTTTCTTGTTTCCGAGCAAGTTTTTTCAGAAATTATGGCGTCTTTTGGCGGTCCGACGGACATCATTGAAAGCGCGGTCAAATCGGTGAGAAAAAATGTTGTGGATGGCAGTGTCCCTGAACAGACGAAAAAGAAGGAGATATCGAAAGAACTTTTTCAAGAAGCGCCGGTGGCCAAATTGGTGGAGGTCATTTTGACGCATGCGATTGACGGAAAATCAAGCGATATCCACATTGAAAAAATGGAAACCGATTACCGAGTGCGTTTTCGGGTGGACGGCGTTCTTCATGTTAGCTTGGTGATTCCCAAAGAAGTCGGACCGGCGATCATTTCCCGCATAAAGATTTTGTCAAATTTGAAAATTGACGAGAAAAGGAAACCTCAGGACGGGCGTTTCCGGCTGTCTGTTAATGGCAAGGATTTTGACTTTCGAGTTTCCATTCTGCCTGTTATGGACGGGGAAAAGGTGGTGATGCGTATCTTGGACAAAGAAGGGGGCGTGACCAACATTGAATCATTGGGACTTTGCGGAACGGCGCTTTCTAACATGAAAAGCTCTATTGAGGAAACTTATGGAATGATTCTCATCACCGGGCCAACCGGAAGCGGAAAATCCACTACTCTTTATGCTCTCCTTAAAATTTTAAATAACGAAGAAAGAAATATCATCACGCTGGAAGACCCTGTGGAATATTACATCGAAGGGCTCAATCAAAGTCAGATCAAACCGGAAATCGGCTATACATTTGCGGCGGGACTCAGGACCATTCTTCGTCAAGATCCGAATGTGATCATGGTAGGAGAGATTCGTGACGCGGAAACGGCGGAACTTGCAGTGCATGCGGCTCTCACCGGACATCTCATGTTTTCCACCTTGCACACCAACACGGCCATCGGGGCCATTCCTCGGCTTATCGACATGGGTATAGAACCGTTTCTTCTTTCTTCCTCGCTTCGGTTGGTGGTAGCGCAAAGGCTTGTGAGAAAAATTTGTGACGGATGCAAAGCGGAAATCAGCGTTCCTCCGTCGGTGGAAAAAAACGTTCTGGAGCAGATTCAGCAGATTTCCAAACAGGAACTCGAAAATTATAACGTAGACATTTCCAAAGGAATCAAGTTTTATCACGGAAAGGGCTGTGAGGCGTGCAACGGAACCGGCCTCAAAGGACGCGTGGCTATTTATGAAGTGGTTCCGGTCACTGAATCGGTCAAAAACATCATAACGGAACATCACGGCAATGAAGAGATGATAATTAAAGAAAGAGACACTATGCAGCTGCTCACAATTAAACAAGATGGCCTTTTGAAAATTATTCAAGGACTCACTACCATAGAGGAAGTCGAACGGGTGACGGAAGGATCGATTAGCCTTCTGGAAGAAAACGATTAGCCTAAAAGAATTAGTATATTCGTAGTTGGTTAGCCTGCCTTTTGGCAGTCAGGTAATTCGTAAAAAAAATCATATGAATGATGTCAAAACTATTCTCATCATTGAAGACGATGTTTTTGTTACAGACATCTACAAAACCAGACTCTCTCAGGAAGGGTATCGAGTGATTACCGCGGGAAACGGAGAAGAAGGGATAATGAAAATCAAAAATGATCTTCCGGATATGATTTTGCTTGATATCGTTATGCCGAAAATGGACGGGATGGAAGCGTTGAAGTTGATCAAGCGGAACAATGATTATAAGGACATTCCGGTTATGCTTCTCACCAATCTCAGCCAAAAGGAAGACGTTGATCAGGGATTGGCTTTGGGAGCGGTTGACTATATCATCAAATCGCATTTCACTCCTTCGGAAGTGGTGGAAAAGATAAAATTAAATTTAGATAAAAAATAAACTTCAATCTTATGATTAATGCTGAACAACTCATCAAATCGCTTTTGCAAACAGTGGCCCAGCATGACGCCTCGGATTTGCATCTCACTGTCGGACGGTATCCCACCATTCGGGTGAATGGACGACTCATCCCGCAAACTGATCACGAAGTGCTCACCCCGGACGTTGTGCGGGCGATTCTTGACGTGATTGCCACCCAGGATGGGAAGGATAAGTTTGCGCAAGAGATGCAGCTGGATTTTTCCTACAATTATGAAGACAAGGTACGTTTTCGAGTCAACGCGTTTACTCAACAAGGGAGAATCAGCATCGCTTTTCGAATGATTCCCACCAAAATTCGAACGCTTGAAGAATTGGGCGTGCCGGATGTGCTTTATGATTTCACCAAGTTTTCTCAAGGACTGCTTTTGATAGTAGGGCCGGTGGGACATGGAAAATCCACCACGCTTGCGGCGCTCATCAATGAAATCAATCACAATCAGGAAAAGCACATCATTACCATTGAAGACCCGATTGAATATGTCTATGAACAAGATCGTTGTATCATCAATCAGCGGGAAGTGTACCAGGACGCCAAATCTTTTCCGGCGGCGCTGAAGTCAGTTTTTCGAGAAGACGCCAATGTGGTTTTGATTGGGGAAATGCGGGATTTGGAAACCATCGGAACGGCCATAACGGCGGCGGAAACCGGGCATTTGATTTTTGCCACTCTCCATACCAACGATTCTCCGCAAACGATTGATCGAATCGTGGATGTGTTTCCGGCGCATCAGCAAAACCAGGTTCGTTCTCAGTTGGCCAATGTTCTTTTGGGAGTGGTCTCCCAGCGGCTCGTGACAAAAGCAGACAACAGCGGAAGAATTCCCGCTTTGGAAATTATGATCAAAAATCACGCGGTGGAAAATCTCATTCGGGAAAACAAGACTTATCAAATTGACAACGTGATTGAGACCAGCGCAGAGTCCGGCATGATCAGTATGGACAAATATTTAGTCGAGTTGGTGAAGAAAGGTTTAGTCTCTGTTGAACGGGCGGAAACCTATTCCAAAGACCCCAAGAACTTCCGATTGCTTTTGGAGTACTGAGTTTTCCACCGGCCTGTTGATAAAAAAGTTTTCCTACTTTCAAAAAAGTGCTATAATCATCTTATCAATAAAACTTTTTCAAAACAAAAATGAAATTTTCATTCAAAGCAAAAAACAATGAAGGCAAACTCAGTGAAGGAATCATCGAAGCAGCCAATCGAGACGCGGCTCTTTCGGTGCTTCAAAAAAACGGACTTTTCCCGCTCAACATTTCGGCGCAAACTGAGGAATTGGATTTTGTGAAAGCTATCCACAAACACTATGAAAGAGTCCTTCCCAAAGAATTGGTGGTGTTTTTCCGGCAATTAGCCATCCTCATTGAAGCGCGGGTTCCGATTGTGACGGCGCTCACCGCCATCTCGGAACAGACTGCTAACAAATATTTCATCAAAGTCCAGAAGGACATGATCCGGGACATTGAAGACGGTTTGCCGTTTTCTGATGCGATGAACAAACACCAGGATGTTTTTTCTCTTCTTTCCATCAACATCGTTCGTTCCGGAGAAGCGTCCGGAAATTTGAAAAAATCCATTGACTACGTGGCTGAAAACATTGAAAGAAACTATCTCCTCGCCAGCCGGGTGAAATCGGCTATGATTTATCCTTCGATTGTCATGGTGGTTTTCTTCATCATCGGTTTTTTGGTGATTTCTTTTATCCTTCCAAAACTCACTCAAGTGATCAAAGACTTGAATGCCACGGTGCCGTGGTACACTCAAGTGGTGATGACGGTGGGGGATTTTATGAACGCCTATTGGTGGGCGGTGGCTTTTGCTGTTATTGGCGTGGCAGTGGGAACTTTCTATTATGTAAACTCGCCGGACGGCAAAAGAGAATGGGACAAAATGAAGATCAATCTGCCGATCATAGGAACACTATACCGCTATGTCTACATCACTCGTTTTTCTGAAAATCTAGCCGTGCTTCTTGTCGGAGGCATTCCAATCATTCGGGCGCTCGACATTGTGAGCGCGGTCATTGGCAACACGGTTTACGAAAAGTTGTTTTTGAAAACCGCGGAATCGGTGAAAGTGGGGGGGAACATGAGCGATGTGCTTTCGAGTTCGCCGCTTGTTCCGCCGATTGTGTCGCACATGGTGAAAATCGGGGAAGATTCGGGACAAATTGATTCGGTGCTCAATCACATTGCCAAATTCTATGATCAGGAAGTGGAAACCATGACCAAAAATCTCTCGACGCTCATCGAACCGGTGCTTATGATTATCATCGGTATCGCCGTCGGTTTCATGGCCGTTGCCATTCTCATGCCGATCTACAACATCGCGGGACAGATACAATAGGAGTTTTCAATTCACAATTTTCAATCAAATCGCAACGCTGAAATCCAAATTTCAAAATCCAAATTATGCCAAATGAAATCCAAAAATCAGAGTCTCAAAAAGTTTATGACTTGGAAGAAAGGACGGCAAAATTTGGAGAAAGTATAATAAAATTTGTGAAAGATTTGCCGAAAAGCTATATAAATAATCCGCTAATAAGTCAGGTCGTGAGATCGGCCACGAGTACTGGCGCCAATTATATGGAAGCCGACGGCGCCGAGTCGGGGAAGGATTTCAAGCACAAAATAGCCTTATGTAAGAAGGAATCCAAGGAAACCAAGCACTGGCTCAGAATGATGGCGGTGGCCAATCCGGAAAAGGCGGATGATTGCAGAAGGTTGTGGAAAGAGGCGCAGGAGCTGGCATTGATATTCTCGGCGATTATAAAACCAAAAGTCAAGTGAAAAATCCAAAGCTAAAAATTAAAAATTCAGTCATTTGGGCTTAGTCATTGATTTGAAATAATTTGAATTTTGGACAATTTGGATTTAAAGTGTTGATAAAATTGATTATTGAAAATTAATTCTAAACTAGAAGGGTTGGTGAAATATGGAAACAAAAACAAAAAAAGGCTTTACTCTCATCGAACTTTTGATCGTCATCGCCATCATCGGAATTTTAGCGTCGATTGTGTTGGTGAGTCTCTCCAGCGCGCGAGAAAAGGCAAAAATATCATCGTTTAAGGCACAGGTTCATTCCATGCAATCAGCAGCTATTTTGACGTGTGACGATGCCAGTCTTGACGCAACAAACGTCCTCCCACCTGCTTCAAACTCCTTCGTAGGAACAATCGGTCCAGATTTTTCCAATCAAAGTTGTGGTCCGAACGGAGATTCAACGTTTAATTTTACTGTTGACTCTAATGGGCTGCAAGCTCCTTGCACTGCGACATTAGAGCATACAGGAGTTGGTTTTGCGGGTTGCTAAAAAATAGTTTATTGAAGATTTTCGAAGATTAAATAGAAAAAACAAATTTAAACTACTAGAAAGAGAGGTGAATACATGAAAACAAAAATAATGAGAGGTTTTACCCTGATAGAACTTTTGATTGTTATCGCTATTATTGGAATTTTGGCGTCGATTGTATTGGTGAGTCTTTCTAGTGCAAGACAGAAAGCAAAGGTAGCTTCTTACAAAGCACAGATGCATTCGGTTCAAGCAGCGGCTGTAATGGCTTGCGATTCTGCTGTTATAGTTATAGGAACCAATGTTACAGAACCAGCATCTAACAGCTACATAGATACTTTAGCGTTGGTAGCTGGTTCCAGTTGTGGTGTTAATGGGGCTGGAACATTTTCTATTACAGCTCAATCTGTTGGAACTGGTGTTCCTGCGTGTGATGACAATAACGCTACGATTGATCCGACAGGCGTTCAATTTCCTACTGGATGCTAAGGAAAAGAAGAAAAAGGGGTCAAGTACCTTTTATTCTCTAAAGCAACCAAAAAAAGAATGGGCCAACTGCTCATTCTTTTTTTGTTGCTTAATTTTTTGTGATATAATTTAGCTATGGGTAAACAGAATGACATAGATCAAATTTCTGAAAAAGCGAAAGAATTCGTGAAAAAAGAGAAGCGCATTTTGATAGATAGATTTGCGGATATTGAAAGATTTCCTCCGGCAGAAAAGCCTTTTACTATTTTTATGGCCGGCTCTCCTGGGGCTGGGAAAACGGAATTTTCAAAACGACTCATGGAATCAATGGCTTCCACTCCAATTGTAAGAATAGATGCCGATGAGATAAAAGAATCTATCCCGCAATATAATGGCAAAAACTCAAATGTGGTGCAGGGCGCGGCTTCAATCGCTGTGGATAATATCAACTATCACACGCTGAAACATAACCAAAATTCCATAATGGATGGTACGTTTGCAAATTATGCAGTCGCGCGCAGGAATATAATAAATTGTCTGAATAAAAGCAGAAGTATCGGCATATTTTATTTGTACCAAGATCCGATAATCGCATGGGATTTTACGAGAAAGCGCGAAAAACTTGAAGGACGTTATATTCCCAAAGAAGCTTTCGTAGATGCGTTCTTTAAATCAAAAGAAAACGTAGAGTCTATCAAGAAAGAATTTGCTGAAAAAATAGAGCTGAATTTGGTCATAAAAAACAAACAAAATGATGTAGAGAAGATAAAATTAAATGTAGGTATCAATATTGACGAGTTCATTTTTTTGGAGTACAATAAAAAATCATTAAATAAAATCATATGTTAAACAAAATTATTTCACGTATCTCTAAAAAGAAAGTGCAAAAATCAAAAATAAACTTTTTTGATTTGCCTTCACGCGAGAAAGAAGAAATCATCAAAAAAGCTGCTAGGTTATCCGCTCAAGATCAAAAGCAGCTTTTGAAAGAGTATAAGCGTAAATTTGGAGATCTGCAAACAACTTGCAAGTAATGAAAAAAAAGAGAAACGGGGTCAAGTACCTTTTGTCTAACAAAAAAAATAATGGGCCAACTGCTCATTCTTTTTTTTGTTGACATCTTTTTTTTGTTGCTTTTTGGCTATAATCTTGTATAATAAGTGTATGGATAAAAAAAGAAGGTGAGAATATATATGCAAAATTATGTCAAAAGCTGAAGCAAAAAAAGTAGCAAAAAAATATGCTGAAAAGTTAAAAGCGGAGAAATATCTTTTCTCGGCGGTTTATCTGTTCGGATCTTTTGCCAAAGGAGAGGCTCATGAATGGAGTGATATTGATGTGGCGGTTGTTTCCAAAGAAATCGAAAAAGACTGGAAAAAAGGCAGACTTAAATTATGGGAGTTAAGAATGGGAGTTGACACGAGGATCGAACCGCACGGATTTTCTCCGGAAGATTTCAAAGATTATTGGAATCCAATGGCGCACGAAATCAAAAAGACGGGGATAAAAATTGCTTAGGATAATCGAGGACTTCTCTGCTTGGTATATGTCACACAAAAAGAAACATTTGGTCATTTTTGCTTTCGCTTTGCTTCTCATGGCGGCATCGGTTTTTCTTGTTCCCGAAAAAACAAGTTCCAGGAATAAATCCGACAAGGAAGTTTCTTTCGGCTATCCTTTTCCGTTTATAACCCAGGACTTTTCTGAATACGACCCGGTGGCCTATTACCAAAAAATTCAGATCAAAAAGGAAAAACTTTCGTTAGCTGCTTTTTCTTTCACTAATTTTTTTGTTTCTTTTGTTGTCACAGCCGCGGCTGTTGAGCTTTTGATTTATCTTCTCGAAACCGCCGATTTCAAAATTCGCCGGTTGTTGACGGCTTTCTTGAAGAAGGTATAATTGAATCATGAGAAAAAACAAAACAACTGAAACTGAAAAAGAAAAATTTTTTACGTCAAACGAAGTGCTGTCGCTTTTGGAGAGCATGAATGACAGAATTCAACGAATTATAAAAATTGGAAAGAAGAACCAGCAATATGGAACGGCTGGCGGTGGCGGGATAAAAAGCGAAAAATAAAAAACAAAAAACATGATTTTTGGAATTTTTTTCATTTTCGGTCTCATTATTGGCAGTTTTTTGAATGTGGTAGTGTGCCGCATTCGGAAAGAAGAATCAATTTTGGGCCGGTCATATTGTCCCAAATGCAAAAAGAAAATTGCCTGGTATGACAACATTCCGGTTTTCAGTTTTCTTTTTCTTCAGGGAAAATGCCGAAAATGTCACAAAAAAATTTCCTGGCAATATCCTGCGGTGGAACTTCTCACCGGTTTTCTTTTCGCGTTTTTGGGGTTTCATTTTCTGGTTTCCCTTGACGCGCAGACTCTGATCAAAACTTTTTTCTATCTAGTGTTTGCAAGTTTTTTCGTAGTCATTTTGGTCTACGATTTTTTGTATTTGGAAATTCCCGACGCGGCGTTGTGGCCGGCGATTTTTTTGGCGGTTGTTTTCAATCTTTATCTGGGCGCAACAGAAATTAAAACTGTGGATAACTTTCTGAAGGACCCGGTCTATTCCGCCGTGTTGGCGGCTACGGTTTCTTTCGCTTTTTTCTTTTCTCTTTCCTATTTTTCCAAGGAAAAATGGATGGGAATGGGGGACGCTTTCCTGGTGATTCTTCTGGGACTCATTCTCGGCTGGCCGGAGATGCTTTTGGGATTGTTTTTGGCTTTTGCCGTGGGAGCGATGTATGGTATAATATTAATAGTTGCTGATAAGAAAAAAATGAAAAGCCAAGTGCCTTTTGCGCCGTTTCTCATTTTTGGCAGTTTTGTCTCTCTCCTTTTCTCCAAACCTATCTTTGATTTTTATTTTTCCCTTTTCTATTAGTATTTCACTTTTGCATCACCTTCCATGAAAATAAAACAAAAAAAACATAAGGGGATCACTTTGATAGAAGTAATTATCGTTGTCGCTATAATTGGAATTATTTCTGCTTTAGGATTTGAATTGCTTGGTAATGCGAGGCGAGATAATAATTATAAGATTGCTTGTGAAATGGCGGCGTCACAAATAAACAAAACAAAGAACTACTCGCTTACCGGGAAAACGGTGGATGGCGCAACACCGAATAAATTCAAGATAACTATGTCGGGATCGACAATTGTAATTTCAGGATTGACAGGCGGAACCGAGACTCCCTTAGAAACCGTTTCTTTGCCGGGAGGGACGAGTTTCTCTGGGGCGTTTGTTGAAGAATATGTTGTGCCTTATGGAGGCATAAACAATGCAATGGATGTCACTTTTTCTGATAGTTCAAGGTATGTTGATGTCTCTGGTTTTAGAGCTCTTTGTAGATAAAAAATAATTTGGTTTACGCATAATATGTGGGATAAAAAAGAAAGAGTAAAACAATTAAAAAATAGGAAAGGCTACCTAATGGTGGAAGTGGTTTTTGCAATTTTTATTGTCAGTCTGGCTCTGACGGCCATGGTGGCGGTGTTTTCTTCGCTGTATAAAATTAAGCGACAAGAAAATTATCACGCTATTGCATCGGGGCTGGCTCAAGAAGGCGTGGAATTGGTTAGAAACATTCGGGACAACAACTGGAAGGGGACCTCCACAAATGCTTTTAACTTGCCTTTTCCTGTTAGCGGTTACTATTGGATGGATTATAATGATCCTGCTCCAACGAATTGTATAAGTTTTGCTGTTTGTGCTGGCACAATGATGGTACAAGATGCTTATGGTTTCTATGGCTATGGTGGGGGAACAACAACGCCGTTTTATCGGGTGATTCAAATTGCGGTTTCCGGCGACAGCGCTGTTGTTACGAGTACGGTCGGGTGGAATGTTAACGGGCAAAACCAGCAACTTCAAGTTGATGACACTCTTTGGGCTTGGGGGAATAAAGAATAAAAAAGATTATGAGAAAAATTTTTTTTGAGTTTAGAAAAAACAAAATGAAATCTTGCAAAGGGTTTATGTTGGTTGAGCTCATTGTGGGGGTATCTATTTTGTCTTTGCTCCTTATGTCTTCAGTAGCGGTTTTGGGATCTCTGTTTAAGAGTAACAATTATCTTGGTGGTCAGCAGCAAGATATAGAAGAAATGTCGATCGCTCTTAGCTTTATCTCCAAATCGATAAGGATGAGTAATTGCGGAGATGATGGTGATGAGTGTTCCTTTTCAAATTCGAAAATAATAATGGTTGGGAATGGAGTAGGAGCAGAAAGATCTTTTGAGTTTGTTAGTAATCAGTTAGTTGGTTCTTCGGGAGGAACATACTTGAGAAATGTAACTGGACGTTTTTATGTTCCGGATGATTGCCCTAGTAACGGTCTCATTCCGCGAGTTACTATAACAGTGTCAAAAATAGGTAATCCTAACATTAAGGTGCAAACTACGGTTTCTCTTCGGAGTGGATATAATTCCGAATAATAATACCAACATAAATTTTTTGTTTTAGCTAAATCATATGAAAAAAAACGGACTTGGGGAAAAATATGAAAAAAGATCAGGATCTTCGCTAGTGGGGATTATTATTCTTTTGTTGATGATTACGTCCATCACAATGGCGGCGGTGTACCGGACGCAGCAAGTGGCGGTAGTTGTTACGGACACAGCGAACAGTTTTTCTGCATATCAAAATTCTGATGGATCGGCGGAGGAGGTTATGAACAGTGTACGAGTGCTTGATTCAGCCGATCAAGACGGATATATTCCTGAGAATAAACCAGCGTCTATTGTTTGTTCTGGAAAAGTCCAGTGCTTTAAGAACGCAACAAATGTAATTGCATCAACTTATATTGATATACTTCGGCTGAGGTCATCTGGTGATGATGCGAACACCCAAAGAGCAGTTGATGTTTCTTTGCCCAAGAGGCTGAGAATGAGCATCCCGCCGGGAAGTTTTAGAGTAGAACCATGTTCCCTGGCGCTTGTTGCCGAGGGTAAGTGTTCTGTTCCCAATCAATGTGATGTGTTGGTCCAGTGGAATGATGTCCCGGTCAACGATGACCAATATGATGACAATACTACTCGCGCGGCTGGGTATGAAATCAGGATGTCGACGCAAGATAGCCTTGAGACTGATCCCACTACTACCGCGGATCGTTATGGTTGGAGAAAAGCTCCCGGAACAGATGATTTGTATGATGAGATTACTACTACTAACAGAGATTATTTTCACGTGAAAAACGCTATGGATTCTAATCTTCCTGCTAGTCAGTATGGCAATACTTATTATTTTGCTATAAAACTCAAAAACAGTAGGACGTTTGAGTTTGATTCGCCATACACCACAGGAACCTCTGATCACAATGAGATTACTTTGCCTTCCGGACCGGACTGTTCCGGACCAGCTGTTGTTGATCCTGACCCGGGGGTGAACGGCGGGTGCACCATTTCTCCTGCTCTTGGAACGGTTCAGGCGAAGACTTTCTCATATTCCTGTTGCAATGGATCGGGGTGTTATGTTCCTCAACTGGGCTGGAAACCAGGAGATGACGGATCCTGTGCGGTAGAAGAGTGTAGTGCTAGTGATGAAGCCATAAATTGCGCGCCAGGGGGGAAGACCTCTTGTGTGCCTGGAGAATCTGATTGCAATTATATATATAAGCAATTAGGTTTCTGCAATGAGTCTGGTGGTTGCGATTCTGGATGGAAACTGGATCAATACAGGGATATTCGTCCAGGGGATCTAACGAATAATACTTCTCGCGCCAAATGTTGCACCCAAGATTGTTCTACTTGGACAAAACCGAGTTGCTCTGCTGATCCGGCTAATGGGCATTATGTGAATAACCATACTTGTACGGAAAATGCTTGTGGCACATACACACAAGGCGGAGGATGTACTTTGGTATGTGATACCGGATTTTATAAAGCCAACATAAATGGAACCGATATGTGTGTTCGCGATTGTTCTTGGTGTGCGATTGCTCCGGACAGACTGGGATGTAAAGGAACTGCTAAAACTACCGTTGCCACAGGATGCAACCCTATTGTTGGAACGAGGACCTTCACCGAAGATCCTGCCAAGTGTGGTCCGAGGCCTTCTCCGTTTTCGCCTTCTTGCAGCACGTACAACGATTAAAATCTAAGCCTACTTGAATACAGAAGATGCAGTTTTTATAACTGCTTCTTTTTTATGTTTTCAAATGATATAATTGACTTATGACAATCAATGAAAAAAATAAAATAAAGGAGAGGATGGAGAAGCTTTCTGCTGAGATAAACAAAAGGCGGTATGAATACCACGTTCTTGACAAACCGGATGTGACGGATGAGATTTATGATTCTCTTATGGCGGAACTGCGAGACCTTGAAGAAAGGTATCCCGATCTCAGGCTTCCGGATTCGCCGACGCAAAGAATCGGAGGAAAGCCTCTTCCCAAATTTCAAAAGGTCCGGCACAAAGTCCGGCAATGGTCGTTTGACGATGTTTTTAGTTTTGAAGGGCTGAAAAAATGGGAGGAGAAGATTTTGAGAATGATAGAAAAAATTCCAAATTCCAATCCCGAGCACTCGGGACAAATCCCAAATAAGATTCAAAATTCAATTCTTGATTATGTGGCCGAGATCAAGATTGATGGGCTGAAAATTATTTTGGAATATGAGAACGGGATTTTTGTTCGGGGCGCGACCAGGGGAGACGGGATAATCGGAGAAGACGTGACGGAAAATATAAAAACCATTGAAAGCGTGCCTCTTCGATTGACTAATCCGGTGAGTGGAATTTTCGTGGGAGAATGTTATCTTGGCAAATCCGAATTGGAAAGGATAAACAAGATCCGGAAAGAAAAAGGAGAACCGCTTTTTGCTAATTCTCGAAACGCTGCGGCCGGATCGATTCGCCAGCTTGATTCGAAAATCGCGGCTTCAAGAAAGTTGGAAGTTTTTGTTTATGATGTTGATTATCTTGAAACTAGCAACTCTAAGACAGCAACTCAAGATAAGAAAGAGTTTCAAGTTTCACGTTTTAAGTTGCGAGATTTAAAAATTCCGGAAACACAAATGGAGGAGCTGGAGTTGCTGAAGCGGCTGGGCTTTAAGGTTAATCCGGAGCACAAACTGTGCAAATCGGTTGAAGAGATCCAGGCCTTTTATGAGCTGTGGTCGCCCAGGAGGGATAAAGAAGATTATGGGATAGATGGGGTAGTCATAAAAGTCAATTCGCGCTCCTGGCAGGAATTTTTGGGCTACACGGGCAAATCTCCGCGCTTTGGCGTGGCATACAAGTTTCCAGCGGAAAAAGTGACTACTGTGGTGGAGGACATCAAAGTTCAAGTGGGGAGAACCGGAGCGCTCACGCCGGTCGCGCATCTTCGACCGGTCAGTGTGGCTGGTTCAACTGTTTCTCGTGCTACTCTTCACAATGAAGACGAAATTCAGAGGTTGGACATTCGAATTGGCGACACGGTGGTCATTCAAAAGGCGGGCGATGTCATTCCGGAGGTGGTGGAAGTGATCAAAAACCTCAGAACCGGGAAAGAAAAAGTTTTCAAGATGCCGGAAACTTGTCCGATTTGCGGAAGCGAGGTCTCAAAACTCGCAACTCGCAACTCGCAACTTGAAACTAAGAAGAAAAAAGAGTTACAGGTTACAAGTCACAAGTTACAAGAACTTAGTGCAGCGATCTATTGTCTCAATCCGAAATGTTTTGCGGTGGAGCGGGAGAAAATCATTCATTTTGTTTCCAAAAAAGGTTTTAATATCGACGGAATGGGCGAAAAAATCGTCGAGCAACTCATGAATGAAGGATTGGTTTCTAATGTGGCGGAAATATTCGATCTCAAAAAAGGCGATTTGGAACCGCTGGAGCGGTTTGCGGAAAAATCAGCCGACAACCTCATCAGCGCCATTCAAAAAAGCAAGGAGATACCTCTCTCGAAATTCTTGTTCGCGTTGGGGATTCGGTATGTGGGAGAGGAAACGGCGGTACTTGTAACTCGCAACTTGAAACTTGTAACTCAAGAGCAAATAAAAAATTTAAGGGATATTATTGAAAATTTTTCTGGAATTAAAAAAGAAGATTGGCTAAAAATTAAAGGCATCGGGGAGAAGTCGGCGGAGAGTTTGGTTTTATGGTTTTCGGACGAAGAAAATCTCAAAATTCTTGGAAAAATGAAGGACGCGGGCGTTTCTATCATTGTAGAGACGAGGCATGCCTCGTCTCTACTCCAAGGCAAAACGTTTGTTCTTACCGGAGAGCTCAAGGGCTTTACAAGAGACGCGGCAAAGGATATGATAAGAAAAGCTGGAGGGAGTGTTTCTTCTTCCGTCAGCCGAAAAACCGACTATGTCGTGGCGGGGGAAAACCCGGGATCGAAATATGAAAAAGCCAAAGATTTGGGAGTGAAGATTATCGGGGAAGAGGAGTTTAGGACGATGATTAAGTAAATTGATCATTGAAGATTGAGAATTATGATTAGCAAAGACGAAGTCAAACATATTGCAACTCTGGCGCGAATTGGCGTGAGTGACGAAGAGGTGGAGAAGTTTTCCAAAGACTTGTCAACGGTTTTGGATTGGATCGAGCAATTGAAAGAAGTGGATGTTTCCGGCGTTCAACCGGCTGCGCATATTGTCGGGATAAAAAACATTGCCAGAGATGACATCGCTCGGGAATTTCCGGCTAAAGGCGACCTTGTCAAATTGTTTCCGGAAGAAAAGAGTGGGTATGATAAAGTGAAATCAGTGTTATAATCACGTAACACACAACACACAACACACAACACGAAGCACGAAGCAAATCTGGCATTGATTGTTTCATGTTTCATGTTTCATGTTTCATGATAAGAGAACTGCATGAAAAATTGATAAACGGCGAAACGACTTCGGTGAAACTGACGGAAGAATATTTGTCGCGCATTGAAGAGAGAGACAAAGATATCTTTGCCTATTTGACCGTGACGAAAGATTTGGCGTTGGAACAAGCGAACGCCGTGGATGAGAAAATCGCCCGAGGAGAAAAGATTGAGCTTTTGGAGGGAATTCCCGGATCGATTAAGGATATTATTTGCACAAAAGGGATAAGAACAACCGCCGGATCGAAAATCTTGGATAATTACATTGCGCCTTATGATGCTACGGTTATAAAGAAATTGAGAGAATCCGGGGCAGTGATTTTGGGGAAAACTAACTGTGATGAATTCGCTATGGGATCTTCAACGGAAAACAGCGCTTATGGCACAACCAAAAATCCTCGTGATCTAAGTCGGGTTCCTGGCGGATCTTCCGGTGGTTCAGCTGCATCGGTTGCGGCAGATGAAGCTGTTTGGTCATTGGGAACCGACACCGGGGGATCGATTCGTCAGCCGGCCGCGCTTTGTGGGATTGTAGGACTTAAGCCAACGTACGGAAGAGTTTCCCGCTATGGCGCAATTGCCATGGGTTCCAGTCTCGATCAAATCGGACCATTTGCAAAAACTGTGGAAGACGCGGCGATAATTCTTAGCACGATTGCCGGGAAGGATAGGCTGGATGCTACTTCCGCGAAAAGCCCGGCTAAGGATTATGCCAATTATTTAACCGGTGAAGTCGCGGGACTACGCATCGGAGTTGTTAAGGAATACTTAGACGGGCTGGATAATAATCTTAAGGAATCCCTGGAAAAAGTTATTGAAGTATACAGGAGTCTGGGCGCCTCCGTAACAGAGATTGAACTGCCTTATGCCAAGTATTCTTTGCCTGTTTATTATATGATCATGCCGTCCGAAGTAAGTTCGAACTTAGCGAAGTTTGACGGGATAAAATATGGTATGCGGATTGATGACAAGAAAGATTCTGGATTGGAAAACGGAGACCTTCCTAAAACTCTTTTGGAAACGTATCTCGATTCAAGACGTTATGGTTTGGGAGCGGAGGTCAAAAGAAGGATTATGCTGGGGACTTATGCTCTTTCGGCGGGATACTATGACGCTTATTATCTTAAGGCGCAAAAAGTACGTACGCTGATAAAAAAAGATTTTGAAAGAATTTTCAAGGAGGTTGATTTGATTTTGCTTCCAACCAGTCCTACTCCTGCGTTTAAATTTGGCGAAAAAACTGATGACCCATTGCAGATGTATCTAGCGGATGTTTTTACAGTCACGGCGAACATTGTGGGTGTTCCGGCTATCTCGGTTCCTGGCCCTGAAGTTGAGCTTTTTGGCAAAAAGCTTCCATTCGGTTTTCAACTGATGGCAAAATGGTTTGATGAAGAGAATCTTCTTCGAGCGGCCGACGCTTATGAAAAAGCGGATAAAAAATAAACAATAAAAATTTCTCGGGTATCTATTTTATGGAACTCTTAGGACTTGATTTTAGTCAAATATACGGTTTTTTAGGAGCTTTCATTTTGGCGGTTTACAATTCCAATACTTTATTGGTGATCAAATTTTTGCTGGGAATTTATTCCGCAGTTCTTCTTGTGGATATTGTGATGCTTCTCATTCAGCGAGGGCTTGCGGCGGATATGCGGGATACACTTTTCGGTATGGATATTCCGGAAGAATTGGTCACCAAGAAAAAACAACTTCGGAAGAAGTGGGATGCGATTAAGGCCAAGCTCAAAAGCGACAATGAATCCGACTGGAAAGTGGCAATCATTGAAGCTGACAACTTGATTGACGACCTTTTGAAGAGGCTGGGATACAAAGGCGAAAATATGGGAGAGCGGCTGGAAAAAATCGTTCCGGGCCAGATTGAAAATCTGGAAGGCTTGAAAGCGGCACACGATTTTCGAAACCAAATCATTCATGAAGAGGGCCTTAAACTCACGCAAGAAAAAGCCAAAGAAATTTTGGATATATACGAAGAGTTTTTGAACAGTTTTGAAGTTTTTGATTGACAAAGCGGGAAAATGCCGATATACTGAAAAATAGTCTGGAAGACATAAAGCATGCAACACGCAACACGAAATGCGAAGCAAGCTTAGCATTAATTGTTTCATGTTACGTGTTACATGAACTTATAGCGGGGTGGAGCAATTGGCAGCTCGGGTGGCTCATAACCATCAGGTTGTAGGTTCGAGTCCTACCCCCGCAACATGTTATCCTGAAACTCGCAACGCGTAACTTGAAACGTTAATTCGAAAATAATATTTTCGGGTTCGCGTTATGCGTTTCAAGTTTCAAGTTATAAATTGCAGGAATATTGCCAGGGTAGCTCAGTTGGTTAGAGCACAGGACTCATAAGCCTGGGGTCGAGAGTTCGAATCTCTCCCCTGGTACCAAAAATAATTTTCAATTCACAATTTTCAACCAGGAAACAGATTTTTGGAAAGTAGAAATTTTTTGAAATATAGATAATTTTTTGGACCGGTAGCTCAGTTGGTTAGAGCACCGCCCTGTCACGGCGGGGGTCGCGAGTTCGAGTCTCGTCCGGTCCGCACAAGAATTAGAGGCTTTTGGAGAGGTCTCTTTTTTTATTGATAAAGCTGTTGACAACGTTGCTTGCGTCAAAAAGGCAAAAATAGTATAATGGGAATGTAGGGACGGCTCTTGGAACATGACGAGAAAAAAAATTCTCGAAGTATGGAGTTTGCCCGAAAGTTAAAATAAAAAGGCCATGTCCATTAAAACTTATATTTGGATATTTCGGATTTTGGCTCTCATCGGCGTTGTCGCGTTGGGGGTGGTCGTCTCAACCGTTGATCCGGAAGTGTCCGGCATAGGAGGAAAAATCCTGTTCTATGCCACGCTGTTTTTTGTGCTGGTCGCGGTTTTCAATTTAATCTTCCTTTGGGCAAGGCGAATGATGCTTCAGGAAGAAATGGTCGCCGAGACGCTCAGCGTCAGTTTTCGCCAAGGAGCGCTGCTGTCGTTTTTAGTCATAATCCTTCTCTTCCTCCAAAGCGCCCGCGTTTTGGTGTGGTGGGATGGGCTTCTGGTTGTCGCGGGGGTATCGCTTATAGAATTGTATTTTTTAAGTCAGAACCACTGATTTTCACTGATTAACACGTGATTTCACATGAATTATAAAATCAGTGAAATCAGCCTGTTCATGCGTTAATCAGCGGTTCAGATATTTTTATGTCCGACAAAAAAACTGAAAAATCGAATAACGAATATAGCGCTAAGTCGATCCAAGTGCTCGAAGGCCTTGAACCGGTGAGGAAACGTCCCGGAATGTATATCGGCGGGACCTCGACGGAGGGTCTCCATCATTTGATTTGGGAGATTATCAATAACTGTATCGACGAAGCGATGGCGGGACATGGCGATGAAGTGATTATTCGCCTTCTTCCTGAGAACATGGTTTCTGTAACTGATCATGGTCGGGGAATCCCGATAGAAATTCATCCGCAAACCAAGAAATCAACGCTCGAAACAGTGCTCACAGTTCTTCACGCCGGAGGAAAATTCGGCGGCGGCGGATACAAAATTTCCGGCGGTCTTCATGGCGTGGGCGTTTCGGTGGTGAACGCGCTTTCCACCTGGCTTCGAGCCGAGGTTCAGCGAGACGGAAAAATTTATGAGATGGAATTTGATCGGGGAAAACCGCGGACCAAGGAGCCGAAAGCTATCGGAAAATCCAAAGAAACCGGAACGACCATCACCTTTCAAGCCGATCCGCAGATTTTTCCGGAGATCAAATATAATTGGGAAAAGATTCTTGGTTATGCCCGCCAACAGTCATATCTAACCCAAGGAGTGAGTATCAAAATTTATGACACACGGGAAGCCGGAAAGGAAAAATCTTACGGATTTCTTTTTGATGGAGGACTGATTTCTTTTGTGAAATTCTTGAATCGAGGGAAAGAGGTCAAAAATAATATTCCATTTTATGTCAGGAAAGAAGCCGAGGATACGATTGTTGAGATTGCGGTGCAATATACCGATGGTTATAAAGAGCACGTTTTTTCTTTTGCTAACAACATTGCCACTACCGAAGGCGGAATGCATGAGGCCGGCTTCAGAACAGCGCTTACGCGGGTGATCAATTCTTATGCTAAAAAAGCTAATTTGCTCAAAGAAAAAGATGATAACTTCACATCGGAAGATTTGCAAGAAGGACTAACGGCAGTCATCAGTGTGAAGCTTCGCAATCCTCAATTTGAAGGACAGACCAAGTCGAAATTGGGTAATGGTGAAATGCGCGGGGTGGTTTCTTCCGTTATGGCGGAAGCTCTTATGGACTACCTAGAATCTCATCCGGATGATGCCAAGTCGATCATTTCCAAAGTGTCTCTTACGGCAAAAGCCAGAGTTGCCGCTCGCGCGGCCAAAGACGCGGTGATCCGAAAAGGCGCTCTTGAAGGGATGACGCTTCCCGGAAAACTGGCCGATTGTTCTTCTCGAAAAGCCGAAGAATCGGAAGTGTATTTGGTGGAGGGAGACTCGGCTGGCGGCTCAGCCAAGTTGGGACGAAACAGGCGTTTTCAGGCTATTTTGCCTCTTCGCGGAAAACTGGTCAATGTGGAAAAAACTACGCTTGACAAAGTGGTGAAGTCCGATACGCTAAAACCGATCATCATTGCTCTTGGTGCGGGAATCGGAGACAGTTTTGACATTGCTAAGCTGCGTTACCACAAAATTATTATCATGGCCGATGCGGATGTTGACGGATCGCACATTCGAACATTGTTGCTCACTTTTTTCTATCGCTACTACGAAGAGCTGATAAAACAAGGGCATATTTACATCGCCCAGCCGCCGCTCTATCGGCTGCAGCGAGGAAAAGATATTCGATATGCGTATACGGAAGAAGAGAAGAACATAATAGTTGACGAAATTCAAAAATCAAAATCTCAAATTCCAAATAAATCCAAAATCCAAAACTCAAAGTCTAAGGCAGAAGAAGGTATTGTCATGGAAACGGATGAAAGCAGCGAGGTGGGAGAGAAAGTTGCCGGGATTAATATCCAACGCTACAAAGGTCTCGGAGAGATGAACCCGGAACAACTTTGGGAAACAACTATGAATCCGGACACCCGAATGATGCTTCAAGTTAAGATCGAAGACGCCGAAGCAGCGGACAAAATGTTTGATGTTCTCATGGGATCGGAAGTGGAACCGCGAAGACGTTTCATTCAGACTCATGCTAAGAGCGTCAAAAATTTGGATGTCTAAACCACTGATCCCGAGTACTCGGGACTGATTGACACGTGATTTCACCAAAAGGCATTTTGCTCAAAAAGCAAAATGCCTTTTTCGTATTCGTGTTTTCCCTTCACGTGTAATCAGAGGAATCATTCTCGAGTACTCGGGATCAGTGGTTTTGATTTTTGTCAAGTGAGTTATCCACAGGAATTTTAGGCTGAAATAAGCCAAATATTTGATAAGAAAAAACGAATTTTTCTATTTTTGAAAAAAAGAAAAACAAAAAAAAATTTTACTTTTCGCAAAATCAAAAACACGTATGTATATTAAATATATATAATATACATATATAGCAAAAAAATTTTTTTCAAAAAGGGAAACGGTGTTTGTTTTTGGCTGAAACAAAGCAAAAAATGCTGTGGATAACTCATTTTTTTTTGCTTGATAAAAGGGTGAAAAAATTGTATAATTTCATTATGCTTAAAACAAACAATTGAAACTCCGCATGGAAGAAAAAAAGCCTTTAAATACCGAAGAAAACGAAAGAAAACTCATGCCTCTTTCCGAGGCTTCCAAAAAATCCGGCTATACCCCGGAGTATTTAAATTTTTTGTCCCGGAAAGGAATGCTCAAAGCGGAGAAAATCGGGCGAAATTGGCATACCACCCAAGAATGGTTGGAAGAATTTATCACGGAAACTGAAGAGAAAAGAGAAAAGAAACGAGAAGGATACATCTGTAGCGATGATGTTGAGACGGTCGACAGTAGAGACGAGGCATGCCTAGTCTCTACACTGTCGAATGGTGAAAAAAATCAAGCGCGTGTGAAAATTTTTGCCACTATGTCGGCAGCGATGATTATTCTTCCACTTGTTTTAGCCGGAACCTATCTGGTCAAAAACATTACTCTCCAAAAGGCCATCCGCGCCGAGTGGATTGTGGAAGCGGAAAATAATCCGGAATTTGTGATCGTTAATGAAAACGGAACGCAAGAAAATGCAATGAGTCAGGTGCTCGGCGAAAGCGATGAAAACAATGTTGTCGAAAAAAACAAGACAGCGCTTTCCAGTGAAAACTATCGCATTCAAGAAATCAGTGTTGGCGGAGAAATTTTGGCGCTTGTGGCTTCGGAAAATACACCTCTTGAAATTTTTGATGTCAAAAGCGAATCATTTATTTCCAGTAAAAAAGAAGAAGAAGTGAAATTGGTAGTTTCTTGGAAAACCAACAAACCGGCTCTTTCCAGTTTGGAATATTCCAAAAACAACGGCCAAAATCCGAAAACTGTAAGTGAAGGAAACTACGGATTCAATCATAGCGTGGTGCTTTCCGATCTTGAACCGAGAACCTCTTATGTTTATGGAATTTTGGCAAAAGACAAGTGGGCTAATGAAAAAAAAACGGATTTTTTCGGAATCTACACCACCTCAAAACCAATTTCCGTGTTTGACATGATTTCGAACGCCTTAAACGAAACGTTTGGTTGGGCATTCAAGGGATAACAGTTTGAAAAAAGTTTAAATGCAAACAAATATCAAAAACAAACTAATATTTTCCACGATGATCATGGTAATTGCCGTGGAGTGTTTTAGTTTGTTTTTGGACAAATCTTTCGCCCAGCAAGTTATTTCAACGTCCTTGCCTGTCAACAAAATCGATGTTTCAGCGTACATCGTCAACAACGAAAACAAAGAAATTCCCAACGGTGAATACGATGTTCGTTTCGCTCTCTATCAAGCCAATCGTCAAGAAGCTGACACTTATCCTTCAGAGACGGATTCAAGACTGTGGGAGGAAACACAAAAAGTGTACGTAGAAAACGGAATTTTGAAAGCTTATCTCGGAACAGTCACTCCATTTCCCAACATCAATTTTTCCGGCGGGCAATATTATCTTGGCATTCGAATCGGAACGGATTCGGAAATGGTGCCAAGAAAAAACATTGGCGCGGTTCCTCTGGCGGTTTCCGCTCTGAACGCTCAAAGCGCTGATAGTGTTAACGGCGCAACCGTTGGAGAAAAAGAAGGCAATCTTGTGCGACTTGGGAAGGGTGGAAAAATCGATGTTAAATATATTTCGGAAATTACGGAACTGGGAACGATCAACACCGGAGTTTGGGAAGGCGATCCGATCGAATCCGATTTCATTGCCGACGCGCTTTCCGGAAAAACCTATAACGGCCTCACCCTCACTTCCAACGCTGATGGATTTTCCATTGAAGGCGGAAGCGCTGCGCGAAAACTGACCGTTACGGGAGGAAATATAATTCTTAGCGGAGGGGGAAATACTCTGACTCTTTCTGCCAATTCAGCAATCAATCAGGATTTGTTAACTTCTTCTTCGCCGACTTTTTCCGGAATTTGCCTTGGCAGCGATTGCATTTCCAGTTGGAGCGGTGTTGGCGGAATCAGCGGCACCGGGACGGACAATTATGTTTCCTATTGGCTGGATGCCAACACTTTGGGGACGGAACAATATCTTTCTTTGGTTCGCGGTGGAACGGGAATCGGATCATACACGCAAGGAGATATTTTGTATTATGATTCCGGTTCTGCTCTTTCGACGCTAGGAATTGGAACAGCCGGACAAGTTTTGACGGTCTCAACTTCGGGAATTCCGGAATGGAGCTCGGCTTCGGCAGTGACGCACAATCTGCTTTCGGGAACTCATCTGGATGTGACTGCGGGAGCTGTGGCCAGAGGAGATTTGATCTCTGGTCAATTGGGAACCGGACTTACTTGGGCGAAACTTCCCTTGGGATCCAGCGGTTTTGTTCTGCGTTCCAACGGAACCGATGTTACTTGGTCGTCCACTACGGCGATCACGCAACTGGGGACAATTACCAGCGGTACTTGGCAGGGCAGTCCTATTGCCGCCAACTACGGCGGAACAGGATTGACTTCTTACACTCAGGGAGATTTATTATACTATGATTCCGGTGTTACGCTTTCTCGTTTGTCTATCGGTTCGGAAGGACAAGTTTTAGTAGTGAACGGAGGAGTGCCTTCTTGGAGTCCGACAGCTCCAACCTATCCGCACAATTTCTTGAGCTCGGCAGAACATCCGGACACAACCACTGCTGTTCCGGAAAGGGGAGCGCTCATCACCGGTCAAGGCGCATCGACCAGTTGGTCGAGGCTTTCTCTTGGAGCCAATGGATATATTCTTCGCTCAAACGGAACAGACGTTGTTTGGTCTCCGACGACAAACATCACTAGCCTCGGGACAATAACGGCCGGTGTGTGGCAAGGGACTTCCATTGCTCTTGGTTATGGCGGTTTGGGAGCCAATGCCAGCGCCTATGACGGTTTGGTCAAGATTTCCGGCGGAGTATCTTCCTACATCACCGACAACAGCGCCAATTGGAACACGGCTTATGGTTGGGGCAATCACGCCAGCGCGGGCTATCTCACGAACATAAGCGGAGAAGAGCTCAATGATCTTTCGGACGTGACCATAACAGCCGCTGAAGACGGAGAATTTTTGGTGTATGATTCAGGCGCCACTGATTGGATCAACCAAACTCGTTCGGAACTCGGATTGGTGGATCTTGCCAGTTCGGAAGTATTGCAAAACAAAACGCTTTCAACCGGTTCTTCTTGGCAGGGAAATGCGGTGACCACGACCTACGGAGGAACCGGATTAACTTCCTACGCAGTGGGGGATTTGCTTTATTATAACGCCGGCGTAACACTTTCTAAGCTCAATGTCGGATCTAACGGACAAGTCCTGGTTGTGAATGGAGGGCTTCCAAGTTGGCGAGACAGCGCCACCGCTACGCCGCACAATCTTCTTTCTGATAGACACGCCGACACCACGGCAGGCGGTGTGCAAAGAGGCGATCTCATCACCGGACAAGGCGCATCGGCCAGCTGGTCGCGGCTTGCTTTGGGAACCGGTGGATTTTTCTTGAAGTCGGATGGAACCGATGTCCTTTGGGCGCAGCCGACCAAATCAGATGTGGGACTCGGCAACGTTGAAAATACGGCTCTTTCTACTTGGACCGGTTCTGCCAGTCTCACTACGCTGGGAACTATTGCTTCTGGCTCTTGGAATGGAACGGACATTGACATTTCTGACTACACTAACTTGGCCGTCAGCGGAAATCTGCTTCAACTTAGTGGTGACACGCTTTCTTTGAAAGAAGGAACTTTGACCGACAGTCGGATTTGTACCTATTCTTCTTCAGCTGGGTTAGTTTGCACCACCACGGCCGGATCGGTGGGAACCAGTTATGATGCCGGATCAGGTTTGACCTTAGATTCAACGACTTTCAAATGGGGAGGAACAGTGACGGAGAACACCTCGCTCAATATGTATGGTTCTTCAGCCGCAAGAACTCTTCGTTTTTATAATTCCAATTCCGCATCAGAACTGTTTTTCATTGACGGCGCTACCAGCCGAGTGGGAATTGGCACGACCGGTCCGGGACAAACCCTGTCGTTGAACGGCACGCTAGGTATCATTGAAAGTGGAACATCACCGCAATATTTCACTGTTTTTCAGGGCGGTGATCAAGCGGAAACGATCACTTATACTTTGCCGGTTGATGACGGAGATACGGACCAAGTTTTGGTGACCAACGGTTCGGGAACATTGGATTGGCGAACGGTTTCCGGAGTGAGCGGCGCGGGAGACATCACTGCGGTTGGTTCGATGACTACAGACGCCGCGTTTGCCGATGTTACTGCCAGCGGACAATGGTTAGGATTGGGATCAAATGCCGGACGAATTGCTTTTTATGATGATACTACAGACACGATTAGCCTAATGTCTGCTAACGTTGGAATCGGGACTACGGCTCCGGGAGCCTACCGATTGAACGTTAGCGGCGGAGACTTGTACATCGGAGGAAATGTCGCGCTTTCCGGAACCGTGGATGGTGTGGATTTGAGTGCCAAGGCAACGGAGTGGGACGCGGGGTACACATATAGACTGGAATCTGCGTCTGGCACTTCTCCTTTGACGCTTACTCTAAACCCCGCGACGCATGCTCTTTCCGGATCAATTGCGGATGCGACTACCGCAGCTAAAGGGGTTGCCTCATTTAATAGTAGTGACTTTTCCTTAAGCAGCGGAGCGGTAAGCATTTTGTCTTCTCTTACCCGAGATGCTGAGTGGGATACGCAGGGAGAATTGGAAACAATTTGGGGTGTGAATCTCACTGCCGACGGTGAATGGGACACGCAAACGGAAGTGGAAACGATTTGGGGAACGACACTGGCGACTGACTCGGAACTGTCCAATCAGTATATTTGGAAAACTATTTCTGTCTCGGGACAATCGGATGTTACTACTGACACTAATTCTGACACTTTGACATTGGTAGCTGGATCAGGCGTGGCTATTTCTACTGATGCTTCGACTGATTCAATCACCATCTCTGCCAGTGGCACTGGTGGGACAGTGACTTCGGTTGGACTCGCTCTTCCTAGCGAGTTTGTTATCACCAATTCACCGGTAACGGGGAGCGGAACACTGACTGGGAGTTGGGTCAGCCAAAATGCCAATTTGATTTTTGCTTCGCCAGCCGGAACCAGCGGAGCGCCGTCTTTCCGAAGTTTGGTTGACGGAGATTTTCCAATCGGCATTACCAGAGACACGGAATGGGACACTCAGGGAGAAGTGGAAACGATTTGGGGAACGACTTTGGCAACGGACAGTGAACTGGCGGCTATTGTCGGCATGCCTTCCGGCACTGAAGGTCAGACGATCTATAATAACGGCGGAGTGTGGACGGCGAACAGTACTCTTTTTTACGATGATGTAAACGGAAGAGTGGGGATTGGGACGACAAGTCCGGGTAATCCGTTAGAAGTTGTCGGTACAATAAGATCTACTGCTTCGGTTATTGCCGGTGGGGGATCAGTTAATTGGCCTAGCTTCAGGGGCAATACGGATAATGATAATGGAATGTATTTTCCGACAACAGATAATGTTGGGTTGGTAAGTGGTGGAGTAGAGAGATTGAGAATAGACAACTCCGGCAATGTCGGCATCGGGACGACAAGTCCGGGAACCATTCTCGATGTTAACGGTGTCATCACAGCGACAGGCGGAAATTCGACCAATTGGAATCTGGCCTATGGCTGGGGTAATCATGCTTTGGCTGGGTATTTGACTTCCTACACCGAAACCGATCCGATTTTCGGAGTGAGTGCGGCGGCGGGAATTACGGGAACGAACATTACCAACTGGGGCACTGCCTATTCTAACAGAGTCGACACCTGGAACGCACCGCTCGCATTTTCTTCCAATGCGGTTAGTCTCAACTACAATGCGACGAATTTGAAACTAACAGCTAGCGCATTGGATACAATTCAGGACATTGCTACGACTTCTTCGCCAACTTTTACCGGACTCACTTTATCTGGTCTTACTCAAGGGTCGGTGCCGTTTATCGGTGCTTCGGGAGTAGTTTCGCAAGACAATGCTAATTTCTTCTACAATTCATCTACCCACCGTTTGGGACTAGGAACAACAGCGCCAAGCTCAATGCTGGATATTTTTGGAACCAATAATCAGTTGCGTCTGTCCTACGACGCTACAAACTACGCAACAATTTCCTCCAACTCTAACGGAGAACTCGTTATGGGGGGATCAAGCTCTGCTGGCCCAAGCATTGTTTTGGGATCAGGGCTGGCAGAAAACATGTATCTGCTTTTTGACGGATATTATTCCGGGGCCGAACAATTTCATTATGCTGGCGTAGACGGATCGGATGGCAGCTACAAGATTGGACTGGGTCAGGTGATGGGAACTAATTCTCAACTAATGATTGCCGCCTCCGGCAACGTCGGCATAGGGACGACGGGACCGGGGGCGAAGTTGGATGTTGTTGGCGGAGCGATTCGTGCGGCTGGCACCAGCTATAATTATGCTTTTACGATTGATCCGGATAATGGCGCAGGTCCCCAACTTATACTTGGCAATAGTACAGGGACATCAACATATTTCAGAGTTGGCGCCTGGGGGGGGATAAATAATTTTGATACTAAGGATAGGGATTTTTTGATTCATTCAACCGCGCATACCGGTTTGTATTTCAAAAACAACACCGGCAACGTCGGCATTGGGACGACTTCTCCTTCAACCGCTCTCGATGTCAACGGTGTCATCACAGCGACGGGCGGAAATTCGACCAATTGGAATCTGGCCTACGGCTGGGGTAATCATGCTATGCAAGGCTACATCACCGATGGAAACACCAACTGGGACAATTCTTATGGATTTATCACCGATCTTTCTTCGTTTACTACTGATGATCTGGCGGAAGGTTCCACTAATTTATATTCTCAGTGGGGAACTAACGGGACTAGCATCTATTATAGTGGTGGAAGCGTCGGTATCGGCACCACTTCTCCGGGAGCGATGTTGGATATTTTTGGCGCAAGTAATGCTCTTCGACTTTCTTTTGACGCAACGAACTATGCGACGTTGTCATCGAACGCCAATGGAGAATTGGTCATGAGCGGATCCGGTTCCACCGGCTCGAGCGTGATTGTGGGATCGGGCCTGTCTGAAAATACCGCCCTTATCCTTGATGGCAACACGCAAGATTATTATGCCGGTCTTGACAACACCGACTCGGCTTTCAAGATCGGCCTCGGTCAAACAGTGGGGACAACTCCATATTTGACGATTCTTTCCAGCGGAAATGTGGGCATTGGCACTACTGATCCGGGGAGTTATAGATTATATGTCAGCGGCGGCAATGCGATGTTTGGCGGAAATGTTTATGGAAGTTATGCATCGTTTCAAAGGTTTATCGATCGGGATGATACAAACTATTATGTCGATCCGGCAGCGGCAACTTCGGCAATTTTTGCCGGCAATGTCGGCATCGGGACGACGAGTCCGCAAAGCATATTGCATATAAATGGCGGGGTTGGCGCATTAGCTAATGGGATAAGTTTCGGAGATGGTGATACGGGAATATATGAAAGCTCGGATGATACATTATCTTTTATGGCAAACGGAACCCGTGCTTTCTATTTTTCCAATACGCAGGACATGCAGGCAAATACTGCATCAAGTTGGGCATTAAGGTCAGCTGCTCCTACAGCAATTAATCCAAATATTCAACCCAATAGAGCTGATGTGAATACTGGCATTGGCTGGGCGGGGGAGGATATTCTTTCTCTCATATCAGGAGGGACGAATGTCTTAAATGTAACTTCTGGCAACGTCGGTATCGGCACCACTTCTCCCAGCTACAATTTGCATGTCGCCGGATCAGTTGACAATTACCTGGGATATTACTATAACTCCAACACTGGCGCTTCCGCCGGCGGGCTCTACATCCGAGGTGATGGCCTTGGCAATCTTCTCACATTAAACTACGCCGGATCGGATGTCCTGACCGTTTCTGGAGCCCAAACGACTTTTTCTAATCCTGTGTCTTTCGCTTCCGCCGGAGACGTGGCCTTTGCCAATGATGTTGTTTTGACCAACGACACCGCGGGGAACCTCCGCTTCCAGGGTCCGGGATATATCTCCACCGAATCCGGCTGGCAGAATTTCGACCTCACCCTTTCCGCCGCCAACGATGGGTTTGTGGTTGTGTCAGACACCTTGCAAAACAATTTGAGCCTCACTTCAATAACCGCCGCAACGGAATACGGAATCTACCAAACTATGAGTGACACAGGCATTGTCACCACTGGCACCGACACCACCTACGGAATCTATCAAGCATTGACCAGAACCGGCGCTACCGGTGGCACAATTGACACCTATGGAATCTATTCTAATGTCATTTCTGATAATGCTGGCGCTGGCTTATCCACCGCAGTGGGCGGGTACTTTAGCGCTACGGGGGCGGATAATAATTATGGACTTTTGGTGGCAAACGGCAAAGTCGGCATCGGGACGACGAGTCCGGGGGCGAAGTTGGATGTGGCTGGTAGCGTGTTAATAAATGGAATGATTGCTGATAATGGTATATTAGGAGCTAAGCAATCAGCTAATACTGCCAGTGGAGGGTTCACCTTATTTAATTCGGCGAGTAGCGCTTCTGCAAGATGGTGGATTGGAGCAGATGGTGTTCAGCATATTTATAATAATTCTTCTGGGACTGGTATTCTCGCATTGGGTGAAAGCGGCGCGAGAATTGGCGTTGGATATGACAGCACATCTCTTGTGAACGGGTCAGGAGCTTTGTTAGTAAACGGCAACGTCGGCATCGGGACGACGAGTCCGGGGGCGAAGTTGGATGTTATTGGGGAAGTAAATATTGTTTCGGGGAATAATAGTCTCGTGCTTGGTGGAGATACAAATACAAATTTACGAACAGATGATACTATTAAAGTTGGTAAAATAGGAATAGCTCATTATGATAATCAGGAGCAACCACTTGCTGTTTTTCTTGCTCAATCTGGTCTAACATATAGTTCTGCAATGATTGGAGGAGGAAGTTCTTTGATGAATGCGGTAACAAGAATTAGTTTTTATACCGCAGAAGACACTACTACTACAACGGGTACAGAAAGGATGCGGATAGATAATAACGGCAACGTCGGCATTGGGACGACGAGTCCGGGACAAGCTCTCGATGTAATAGGGAATGTCAGAAATTCTGGGGGAGATTTCATTACTTCAGCAAATGCTGTGCGCTTAATGTCAGCTAACACCAATGTTGTTTTTCGTGGTGTTAGGGCAACAGCGGCTTGGTCGGATGCGGTAGATACACAATGGTTTCAGATAGGTAATGCTTCGGATAATGTAGCATTTACTACGATGTCTGGAAATACTGCGAATAGAATGTTATTTCTCACAAACGCTTTTCATATCAATACCATTAATAATAAAGCAGCACCAATTGGATTATTTGATATTAGTAATGGTGACACAAAGTTGTTGAATGTATTATCGAACGGCAACGTCGGCATCGGGACGACGGCGCCTTCTGAAATTTTGGATGTCAATGGTCGGCTGCATCTTTCGCAAACAACCGCGCCAGGAACCACGACAGACAAACTATATAACGTCGGCGGAACACTCTATTGGAACGGATCATCTGTTTCAACGGGCAGCGGAATGCCATCTGGTACAGAAGGCCAAATGCTTTACAACAATGCCGGAACCTGGACAGCTTATTCAGGAATGTATTGGAATGATACCAACTCAAGATTAGGGATCGGGACGACCAGCCCGAAGAGTATGTTGAGCGTATATAATGATTTCATTAATGTTTCTCAGGTTGGCGGAGGGACATTCTTAACTTGGTCAGATATAAATTCAGCCAACGCCTATAGAGCGGCACAAAACCTTGAAGCAAATGGTGATTGGACCTTACTTCGAGCTACTGGTGCTGCAGGAAGCGAGGCGTGGGCTAGATCTATAACAGTTCAAAATTCTTCCGGCAACGTCGGGATTGGGACTACCACTCCCGCCGCTCTGCTTTCTGTCGGAGCCACCTCTCAATTCCAAGTCACTTCTGCTGGCAATGTTACTGGTGGAACCTATAATGCTCTCACTCTGGCCGCTGCCGCGGATGGTTTCTCTATTTCTGGCGGCACCACTTCTCGTACGCTAACTGTCACTGGCGGGAATGTTACGATTAATGGCGGCGGCAACACTCTGACTATGAACGGCAGCGCTTCTCTCAATCAAGACCTTCTCACTTCTTCTTCCCCGACTTTTACCGGACTCACTTTATCTGGTCTTACTCAAGGGTCGGTGCCGTTTATCGGAGCTTCGGGAGTAGTTTCGCAAGATAATGCTGGTTTCTTCTACAATTCATCTACCCACCGTTTGGGACTAGGAACAACGGCGCCAAGCTCAATGTTGGATATTTTTGGAGTGAGCAACGCTATGCGGCTTTCCTACAATGCATCCAGCTATGTCACATTGGCTTCGACTTCCGGCGGAGATTTGAGCGTCATATCCTCCAATACGACAGAATCTTTGCTTACCATCGGCAATGGGTCAGCCCAAAACAGCGGCATGGCTTTTGACGGAGCTACCCAAGACTACTATTTTGGTCTTGATAACACTGACAGCATGCTGAAAATCGGTAGAGGAACCAGTATCGGATCGAACCTTACTCTTGTGATGAATTCCTCCGGCAACGTTGGCATCGGCACCACTTCTCCTTCTGAAATTTTGGATGTCAATGGTCGGCTGCGCCTGGCGCAAGTAGCAGCCCCAGGAACAGTCACTGACAAACTGTATAATGTCAGTGGAAATCTCTATTGGAACGGCAGTCTGGTTTCTACTGGATCTGGTTCTCTCCTCCCTTCTGGCACAGAAGGACAAACGCTCTACAATAATGCCGGAGTGTGGACAGCGAACAGCACTCTTTTCTACGATGATGTGAATGGAAGAGTGGGAATCGGAACAACCGCGCCGGACGCTAAACTAAGGGTGTCTGGAGGGCATATCGTTTTGGATAACGACTACTCAATACTAATGAAAGAAACTGATGGTCAGCTTTTCGGCATGGACAGTCATACAGATAACAGTTTGAGGTTTATTTCGAATAACAGTCAGATCAATATGACTATTCTGAACTCGGGGAATGTTGGCATAGGAACTGGGAACACTAGCCCTGGATTCCCTCTGGATCTATATAAAGCTACGGACGGACATGTCTTCAATTTCAGGACTGGGGCGAGTGGTGGTCAAGGCGGAATTCTTGGCATTGACACAACGGGAAAGTGGGTCTATTTGCAAGAGAATACGTCCGTAGGTTATGGAACTCAGTTTCGGGACGTCTCAGGAACGCCGACGGTAAGTATTTTAGATGGCGGCAACGTCGGCATCGGCACCACTTCTCCTTCTGAAATTTTGGATGTCAATGGTCGACTGCATCTTTCGCAAACGACCGCGCCGGGAACCACGACAGACAAGCTATATAATGTTAGCGGAACTTTGTATTGGGGGAACACTCCGATTGTTACTGGTTCCGGATCACTTCTTCCATCTGGCACCGAAGGCCAAACACTATATAATAATGGCGGAACCTGGACAGCGAACAGCACGCTTTTCTACGATGATGTAAACGGAAGAGTGGGCATCGGTACGACGGCGCCAAATATTAAACTTGACGTCTATGGAAATTCAGCAACTGTTTTTACGGCTTTAAGGCTTGTTAATGATAACACAACAGCCGGAGCTGTGGTTCGACAACAGTTTGGTGTATTTAATGGCACTAGTGGATTGCTTATTGATCAGTCTTCTAATATAACAGGACCTGCTTGGGCTTCTGGTTCATATGATGCATTTATTCGTACACGTCAAAGTGGAAGCAAACTTCATTTTGGAGGATATAGTGCTTCAGATCTTCCACATGTAACAATAGACAACAACGGCTACGTCGGCATTGGCACGACGAGTCCTTTGGCGCTTTTCTCTGTCGGATCAAGCTCACCGTTTCAAATCAATTCTTCCGGCATGATCGGTCTGGGTGGCACCACGCCGCTGTTCTCTTTGGGAGTGGACGCCACGGATTCCAACAAGTTCAAGATCTATTCCGGTTCTGACATCACAGGCACTTCCGAATTTACCATCGATGAAAATGGTGTGACAAGTATTTCCAATTTGGAACTGGGCGAACTGGCTTTCGGCGACGACTCAGGTGTCATTTCCTGGGTGGACATGGCGGTCACTTCCGCCTCTCCTCTCAACACGGTGGAAAGTTATACCGCTCAACTGGACGGCAACCCGATGATCACAGTCTATGGCCTTTCCGACGGCGCCGGATCAGTCAGTAGTTTGGGCGTGGGAATTGGCACCACTGCTCCTCTTGAGATGCTTGACGTCAATGGACGGCTGCATCTTGCGCAAACGACTGCGCCCGGAACGACAACCGACAGATTGTATAATGTGTCCGGCAATCTCTATTGGAACGGAACCAATCTCACCGGGGGAGGAGCGCTGCCGACCGGCACAGAAGGACAAACGCTCTACAATAACGCCGGAGTGTGGACAGCAAACGACACACTTTTCTATGATGACGTAAACGGAAGAGTGGGAATAGGAGTGACTAATCCTTTATCCAAGTTACACATAAATGGCGCTAGCGTATCTGCACAATTATCGCTAACAACATCGACAAGCGGTAGTCCGGCCATTAATTTTGATGCAGCTGAGGGTGATTTGACAGGATCCAATTATTGGCAGGTTATTGCTGATAGGGCATCGTCAGATATGCGGTTTTGGGGCTACGGGGATTATAGGCTGGTAATAACCGATAGCGGTTATGTTGGCATCGGCACCACTTCTCCGGCAGGAATATTGGATATTTCTCAGGCGAACGACGGAGGATCTACGCTTGTTAGAATGATAAATGCAGATGCCGGGAATAGTCGGGATGAGATAGTCGGGATAAAATTTATTCATACGTCGTTTAGCGCAGATGGAGGAAAAATTGTCTCCGGAAGAGAAGGTCTTTACACTTCTCCTTGGACGAATGCGGACTCTTTTCTCGCTTTTCAAACAGCCACTGACAATACTGACTATGAACGCATGAGACTCTCCAGTGCTGGAAAATTAGGAATCGGAACTACTTCTCCAACAAACGGTTTGACTATCGGAAGAAGTGGCGCAGATGTGTTTTCGGGATCGGAAATGGCGATTTATCGCGGAACAACACAATTTTCTGTGTCACTTTATGATGGTGGAAGAGCATTGGTTGGAACATCTAGCGCTCATAATCTGGTTCTTATGACAAACAACACAGAACAAGTTACTGTCAATTCTTCCGGCAACGTCGGCATCGGGACGACAAGTCCATCCATGAAATTGGAATTAGTTGATAATCAAAATGCTGGCACTGGATTAAGAGTGAAAAATGATACCAACGACACAAATGCGGAGGCTCATTTGCAAACGATGGCCTATGGAAATGTCTATGGAGCAATGGTAGCTTTTCCTGTTAACCATACATTGTATGGAACGCAATTTGCCTCCAGAATATCTGTTACAACTAATAACGTTGCTCAGGGACTTGATCTTATCGCTGCGAAATCGGATGGCGACATTAGGTTATATACTGGTGGAACAGTAACCACGAAGGAAAGAATGCGAATAGACAGCGGAGGCAACGTCGGCATCGGAACAACGGCACCGAATTCAATCTTGCATTTGTTCAGCGCTACTGATCCTAACCAGCTCATTATTGAATCGGTGGGTGATAGTGTTGCTTCCAATGTGACCGGCAGACGAGCCCGTGGTTCTATTAGTTCGCTTTCAGCCATTACGACAGACGACAATTTTTTGGTCTTGCGAGGCCAAGGCTATAACGGTAGCGCCTACACATCAGCGGCCAAAGTCCAAATCAATTTGAAAGCGGCCGAAACTTGGAGCACCACCGCCAACGGCACATACATTTCTTTCAGTACAACTGCCAATACTTCCACCACGCTTTCCGAACGGATGAGAATAGATAATGCTGGCAACGTCGGAATCGGAACGACTTTGCCAAGTGCTCAGCTTCATACCACTGGCACGGTTCGCTTCGCCACTTTTGGCGCCGGCACGCTCACTACCGATGCCAGTGGAAACTTGAGTGTGTCATCGGATGAACGGTTGAAAAATATCCAAGGAACCTTTGACCGGGGTCTTGCCGAGCTTATAAATATCAATCCGATTGAATATCGTTGGCGAGTCAACAGCGGCCTTGAAACAGAAGAAACTTATGCGGGATTCAGCGCCCAAAACGTCAAAGCTTCAATTCCCGAAGCTGTGGGAATGGATTCAAGGGGTTATCTGACTCTAAACGACCGACCGATCTTGGCTGCGACAGTAAATGCCATAAAAGAGCAACAAGAAATGATCGGGGAACAGGGAATAGTAAACAATGAACAGGAAAAACTGATTCAGACTTTGAGTGATAAAAATATTTCTTTTGATGATAAATTAAACCTCATCGCGAGCAGTCTAAATGGCACTTCCTCCCAAACTCAAGCTTTGAGTGACAAGATTGTCTTGCTAGAAAATCAAGTAAGTTCTCAATCTCAGGAAATTTTGGTGATGCAACAGCAAATGGAGCTTCTGAAGCAACAAAGCCAGGCAGTGATTGATTTCGCTGTGGCGCTCAACATGGAATCCCTCATCTACAAAGACGCGGATGGTAATTTGGATTTGGGCGAAGGCAAATTGGAAGCGGCTGGCGTAGTGGCCGGAGCTTTGTCAGTGAAAGTATCCGAAGAAGAAAGAAGAACCATTGGCCAAAACTACATCGGCGCCGTGAAACAAGATAACAATTTTGATGGCATTGATGACGTCACTGGAAATGATGGCCGTAGCTATTTGGTCAAAACCAAGGCAGTGACCGCCTCAACCAGAATTTTTCTCACTCCGACCAGCGATCCCGGCAGCTACATCTGGGCGGAAAAAGTCACCGATCCGGTGAGCGGAGAATACATCGGTTTCAAGCTAATGTGCAAAGACACTGTTTTACAAGATATCAGCATTGATTGGTGGTTGGTGGAAGAGGAATAAGATCTACATTTTTAAGTTAAAGCAATGCGCTTTTCAGTCCCTAACAACCCAAAAAATTTCAAAATCCTCCTTGGAGGAATTTTGATTGTGGGAGGTGTTGTGGGCGCATATTTTCTAGCCAACTTCATTTCCGGTTTACCGAGGAATGGCGAATCAATTCTCAAAAGTCACAAAGACTTTTCCATCGTGACTCCGGAAGAAGTACAAAACATTCCTGATGCAGAAGTTTTTAAGCAGTTTACTGCTTTCCAAACCGGTTTTTCCGATTTGGATTTTTCGCTCAAAGCCGACACGGCTTTGGCGAGTGAAAGAATCGTCAAAAAAACCCAACTTAACCCGGAGAAAACCAACCTTAGCAATAGATATGAGCTAAACGGTGTAACAGTGACCACGGACTACGAAAGAAAAGAAAAGCCGGTGGAAGACAAAAGCGTTTCTCTCTCAGGAGAAACAGAAAAAATAAAACAAACCATCAAACTCAAAAACCACACCGAAAAAGAGCAAACAGTAACCGTCACCTCCAGAGCGAAAATCAGTTCCGACACCATTCGCTACGAAGGGCGGGAATACCAATTGACAGAAAACGCGCAGACTTTTCGGGCTTATGACAAGACCGCTTCCATTCCGGAATTTGCCAAGGATTTGGGAGAAGCTGATTTGCCGGATCTGGACAAATTCAAAAATTATGAACACACCTACAAAACCGGTTCGGTGATTAGTTTTCTGACGGAAGACAAAAAGGAAGCTGTCTATGACTGGTCGGATGCCGCCTATCTTGATCACGAAGTTCGGGCATACAAAAACGAAGAGGGGATTTTTCTGGAGTTGGTGCTTAAGGATTTCAAGGTTTCGGCCAATTCCGAAGAGGTGATTGACCCTAATTTTGTTTTGAATAATTCGTCAAATTATAGTGCCAGGCTGGATGGGGATGGGGCTCAGGGGGCGGTAGAATCGACTAATTTGACTGATGGAGGAATAGCCGTTGGAGATGTGAACGGGGATGACATCCCTGATTTGGTTTTAGGATCTGCTTTTGCGGATAATAATGGCCTTTACTCCGGATCGGCATTTGTGATTTTTGGAACAGCAAGCGCGTCGCTTGGCGACAAGCCGTTGAGTGTTTCTAGCAACTACAACATCCGCTACGATGGAGGGGCGGCTTCTGATTATTTGACTGTCAATGGCGCCCTTTTGATCGGGGACGTCAATTCCGACGGGTACTCTGATTTGGTTTTGGGGGCATCGTATGCGGACAATAATGGATCAAGTTCCGGATCCGCCTGGGTGATGTATTCAACGCTCATTGACGACGTGACCACAACCGGCAACAACAAACCGTTGAGTGTTTCTGGCAACTACAATATCCGCTACGACGGAGGGGCGGCTTCTGATTATTTGACTCGCGATGGCGCTCTTGTGATTGGGGACGTCAATTCCGACGGGCACTCTGATTTGGTTTTGGGGGCATTGTACGCGGACAATAACGGATCAAGTTCCGGCTCCGCCTGGGTGATGTATTCAACGCTCATTGACGACGTGACCACAACCGGCAACAACAAGCCGTTGAGTGTTTCCGGCAACTATAACATCCGCTACGACGGAGGGGCGGCTTCTGATTATTTGACTGACGATGGCGCTCTTTTGATTGGGGACGTCAATTCCGACGGTCGTTCCGATTTGGTTTTGGGGGCAGCGTATGCGGACAATAACGGATCGTATTCCGGCTCCGCCTGGGTGATGTATTCAACGCTCATTGACGATGTGACCACAACCGGCAACAACAAGCCGTTGAGTGTTTCCGGCAACTACAACATCCGCTACGACGGCGCATATGAATCAGATCAATTGACGATCGGAGGCATAGTTGTCGGTGATTTAGATAACAATGGCGGAAGCGATCTTTTGATTGGAACACCATATTCTGACAACGCGGCGGTCGACTCCGGCTCAGTCTATATTTTCTTTTCTGAGCCATTTTCAGAAACCAAAATTCGGGAAACTATTCCTCGGCAGATCAAAGTGCGAGGGAATGTGAAGTTTCGGTAAAAGGACAGGCGGATGTGTGGTAGAATTAAGAAAGAGAAATCTTTTAAGTTAAAGCAATGCGCTTTTCAGTCCCTAACAACCCAAAAAATTTCAAAATCCTCCTTGGAGGAATTTTGATTGTGGTTGCCGGGTTTTTGTTTTATCAGGGAGTCGCCTATTTGGTTGAACTAAACAAGCCAACTTTGATCGGGGAGTTGAAAAAAACCGGACGAGCGGGGGAAGAAATCCTGGAAGATTTTTCCTTCGCTCCGGCGGAAGCTTTTTCGGAAGAAAAAGCCGGTTTTGTTGTGGAGGTCGACAAGAAAGCGGGGATTCAGATTGACTTTGCCGGAGACGCGCAAAAAAATGAGGAAAAAGAAGGAGAAAAAATGCGCCTTAATTTTCCCAAGGATTATCAAAAACCATTGGAAGTGAAGTTGGACGATCGGCGTTCAATTTTGATTCAAGACCAAAATGCGCAGAACTTTGAAGCGAAAACTTTTCCTTTGGAAAAAAATGAGGAAAAAGATGAGTTGCCGTTTCTTTTGGGAGGGGTGGATAGTTCTCAAAAATCTGAACTTGAAAACTATCTGAGCTACGCTTCGAATGATTTGCAAAAAACCCATTATTATTCTTTTCAAAATGATGAGGCGCGGGGAGAAAGAAAGTTAAAAAATTGGATTATCTATCAGCTGCCAAAAACAAAAGAAGTTGAAAAATATGTTTTTCAAAACGCCGCTCTGGCCAAGGAAACGGACGGTTCAGTGTCGGTTCGCTATTTTGATCAACAAATGGCGGACTCGCAAAAAGCCATGGTCGATGTAGATCAAAACCTTTTGGAGCGGGCCAGACGAACACTGGAAAAAGACGGAGAAAGTTTGGAGGGGGATGCTCCGGTGGAATTTTCTATTCCTCAACCCTATTACATCGACAACAATGGCGACCGGACAGAATTGGAATGGAAAATATCAAGTGATAAAAAGGAGCTTTCGCTGGAGTTTTCCGCCAAGCCGGAACAATATCCGCTGGCACTTGACCCGACACTTCAATTCACCGCCCCTGGGACGAGCAGCACCGGGGATGTGATAACGGGAGAAACCGGAACTCATCTCGGACGATCCTTGGCGACGGGGGATTTCAATGCTGACGGAAAAACTGATTTAGCAGTCGGCGCCTATGGATATTCGGGAAACACTGGTCGGATTTATATTTTCTATAACGATGGATCGGTTTCGGACACTGCTATTGCGGCTGACGTGATTATTTCTGGAGAAGCCGCTAATAATATTTTTAGTTATCCGATAATAGCTGGAGATTTTAATGCTGACGGAAAAACCGATCTAGTGGTCGGCGCCTACGGTTATTCCACTGGAACCGGACGGGTCTATATTTTCTATAACGATGGTTCCTATCCTAATATGGCTACTAACGCTGATGTGATCATCACAGGACAATCGATCAACCATAACTTTGGATTGGCCATTTCTTCTGGAGATCTCAATGCGGACGGGCAAATTGATTTGGTGGTGGGTGCTACTGGTTATGCTACCAACACTGGTCGTGCCTATATTTTCTATAACGATGGATCGATCCCAACAGCGGCCGCTTCTGCTGATGTTGTGATAACAGGGCAGACAAGTAGCTATTTCGCTAATTCTTTTGTTACCGGAGACATGAATTCTGATGGGAAAACCGATCTGGTAGTCGGAGCAACCGGTTATCCAAGTAACACCAATGTTGGTCGCGCCTATATTTTCTATAACGACGGATCAATTCCGACAGCTGCAGCTTCCGCTGACGTGATTATTACGGGGGAGTCTAATGGGAATGTTTTTAGTTATGCTATGGTCACAGGAGATTTTAATACTGACGGAAAAACTGATTTGGCAATTGGTGCTTATGGCTATTCAACTAGCACCGGGCGGGCTTATATTTTCTATAACGATGGATCGATCCCAACAGCGGCCGCTTCTGCTGATGTTATTATAACCGGACAAACAACTAGCAATTATTTTGGAGCCGCTCTTTCTGCCGGGGATTTTAATGCGGACGGAAAAACAGACTTGGCGGTTGGCGCCTATATCCATTCTTCCAACACCGGTCGCGCCTATATTTTCTATAACGACGGATCAATCCCGACAGCCGCAGATTCCGCTGACGTGATTATCAGTGGAGAAGCCTCCAGTTATTTTGGATATACTCTTTCCTCTGGAGATCTCAATTCTGACGGGAAAACTGATCTGGTTGTTGTTGCGGATAATTATGCTACCGGCACTGGTAGGACCTACATTTTCTACTCTCAAAATGGTCAGGTGAATTTGAATAGCAGCATCACCGGAGAAGTAGCCAGTAATAATTTTGGCGCGGCCATGACCACGGGAGATTTCAATTCTGACGGGCGAATTGATTTGGCGGTGGGAGCTTATGGCTATTCTACTAACGTTGGCCGGACCTATATTTTCATGAATGACGGCGCTTATCCAGCTGCTGCCGCCAGCGCTGACATCATTATAGCCGGAGAAGCCGGGACCTATTTCGGCTATGCTTTGACTGCCGGGGATTTCAACACCGACGGGCGAACTGATTTAGCCGTGGGTGCGTACGGATATTCCAGCATAACCGGCCGGACTTATGTTTTTTTGAACGACGGGTCAATTCCGACCACATCCGCTACGGCTGATATAATCATAACCGGAGAAGCGACGAATAATTATTTCGGCTACCCATTGGTTTCCGGAGATTTCAATTCCGACGGAAAAACTGATTTGGCGGTTGGTGCTTTTGGTTATGCCTCTAATACCGGCCGAGCTTATGTTTTTTTGAATGACGGTTCCATTCCGACCGCCGCTGCTTCGGCTGATACGATCATCACCGGAGAAGCAGGGGGAAATTATTTCGCCATCGCGCTCGCTTCCGGCGATTTCAATACTGACGGCAAAACCGATCTGGCTGCCGGGGCTTATGCAAACTCTTCTTCCGCCGGCCGGGCCTATATTTTTCTAAACGACGGATCGATTCCCACTGCGGCTGCCAGCGCTGACACGATCATTTCCGGCGAAGCATCGAGTAATCTTGGTGTTTCCCTGGTCTCCGGAGATTTCAATGCCGATGGACGGGTTGATCTGGCGGCCGGAGCCTATTCCTATTCATCTGGCGCCGGACGGACATATATATTTTACAATGACGGTTCCATTCCCACCGCGGCCGATTCTGCCGACGTTACCATAACAGGTGAAGCGTCTTCCTATTTCGGGAGCTATTTGGCCTCCGGCGATCTTAATGCCGATGGCCGAATTGATTTAATCGTCGGCGGTTATGCTTATTCTACCAACACCGGACGAGTATATGTGTTTATGAACGACGGTTCAATCTCCACTACGGCGGCGACTGCCGACGTTATCATTGCCGGAGAAACAACGAACAACTATTTTGCCTCCTTTTGCGTCGGCGACTTCAATGCCGACGGAAAAATGGATTTAGCGATTGATGCCTACGGATATTCCGGAAATACCGGACGGATCTATTTCTACGAAACCCGGGATGACTATTCTTGGCAACTTCAAAAACAACTCACCGCAAACACCTTGCGAACGAATAAGGACGTTGGTCAAGAATTAGACATCACCGGCGAAGGGGGCAATTTGGGAATATCCGCTGCGGTTGGGGATTTCAATGCTGACGGCAAAACCGATCTGGCGGTGGGGGCCTTTCAGTTTTCGACCGATGTTGGTCGTGCCTATATTTTTTTTAACGATGGATCGCTTGAAACTCAAGCCGCGAAAGCTGATGTCGTCATCACGGGAGATGCGGGGAGTAAATTCGGCTATCCTTTGTCGGCCGGGGACTTCAATGCCGACGGAAAAATCGATTTGGCGGCGGGAGGATTCAACTATTCTTCCGTTACCGGTCGGGTCTATATTTTCTATAACGACGGCTTCTATCCAACTGCTGCCGCTTCGGCCGATGTGATTGTCAATGGCGAAGCCGCTTCAAACGAGTTTGGCGTGGCAATGGCGGCCGGGGACTTCAATGCCGACGGGAAAACTGATTTGGCAGTGGGAGCCGATTTTTATGCTAGCAATGCCGGCCGCGTCTACATTTTCTATAACGATGGGACCTATCCAACCAGTGCCGCGTCTGCCGACGTGAATATTACCGGATCAGAAGCTGACTCATTCTTTGGGCGCAATTTGTCGGCTGGCGACTTCAACGCCGACGGCAAAACCGACTTGGCGGTGGGTGCACACGGGATCAACACTTATACCGGCCGCGTCTACATTTTCTATAACGACGGCGCCTATCCGGCTGCTGCTACCTCTGCCGAAGCAATTATTAGTGGAGATTCTGGTGGCAGTTTTTTCGGCTACCCGCTTATAGCCGGCGACTTCAACGCCGACGGCAAAACCGACTTGGCGGTGGGGGCTTACGCCTATAGCACTAACACTGGCCGCGTCTATATTTTCTACAACGATGGCGCTTATCCAAACAGTGCCGCGTCCGCTGATGTAATTATCATCGGTGAAGCAGCAAATAATTATTTCGGCGCTTCTTTAGCTGCTGGCGATTTCAACGCCGACGGAAAAACCGACTTGGCAGTTGGAGCTTCTGGTTATTCGAGCACGACCGGCCGCGTCCATATTTTCTATAACGACGGCTCCATCCCGACTGCCGCCGCTTCGGCCGATGTTGTCTTGACCGGTGAGACCGCGAGCGACGCGTTTGGCTATTCCGTAGCGTCCGGCGACTTCAACGCTGACGGTAAAATCGACTTGGTTGTCGGCGCTTACGCATATTCTTCTGGTTTAGGCCGCACTTATCTCTATACTTTGGGCAATGACAAAACTATTACGGGAGAAGCCTCGAGCAGCTATTTCGGTTCAGCCATGGTCAGCGGTGATTTTAATGCGGACGGAAAAACGGACTTGGCCGTGGGGGCGTATTCAATTGCTTCTTATGCCGGCCGGGTCTATATTTTTCTAAACGACGGCTTGCTTCCGGCCGCCTCCGCTTCCGCCGACGTAGTCATTTCCGGTGAAGCTAATAGCTATTTTGGATATTCCTTCGCGGCTGGGGATTTCAATTTCGACGGCAAAACCGATTTGGCCGTGGGCGCCACCAGGTATGGAACTTATACCGGTCGCGCTTATATTTTCTATAACGATGGTTCGATTCCCACTGCCGCTTCTTCTGCCGACGTGATTATCTCCGGAGAAACATCGAATAACTATTTTGGGAACTCCATGGCCTCTGGAGATTTCAACGCCGACGGCCGAACTGATTTGACTGTTGGCGCTTATGGAAATTCTTCCAACACTGGCCGGACCTATATTTTCCATAATGACGGTTCCATTCCCACCGCTGCTTCTTCCGCTGATGTGGCTATTTCCGGACAAGCCAGCGGCGACTATTTTGGTTATCCGCTTGCCGCCGGAGATTTCAATGCCGACGGTCGAATTGACTTGGCGGCGGGTGCTTTTGGTTATTCCGGAAGCATTGGTCGCGCCTATATTTTCTATAACGACGGATCAATTCCAACTGCCGCCGCTTCTGCAGACGTGGCTGTTTCGGGAGAGGCGTCGGGAAATCAATTCGGTTCAGCTCTTTCGGCTGGCGATTTCAATGCTGACGGAAAAACCGATCTGGCGGCCGGAGCCTTGGTATATTCCGGAAGCACCGGTCGCGCCTATATTTTCACAAACGATGGAGCTTTTCCGACGTCAGCCGCCAATGCGGATAATATCATAACCGGTGAAGCAGCATCCAACGAATTTGGGGTTTCTCTTTTGGCGGGCGATTTCAACGCCGACGGAAAAATCGACTTGGCAGTGGGGGCGAGAAGACATGCCACCTACACCGGACGTGTCTATGTTTTCAATAATGACGGATCTTATCCGACTTCCGCTTCCTCTGCTGATGTTTTATTCTCCGGCGAAGCCACAAACAGTTCATTCGGATATTTGCTTTGCTCCGGAGATTTCAACACTGACGGGAAAGCGGATATGATAATAGGCGCTCACGGATATACATCTGACACTGGCCGGGTTTACATTTACGCCACCGAAGCCGCCACTGTCGGCAACAACCCCAACACTTTTCAATTTCGGGGAAATTTCAATTTAAAAGGGAATATGAAAATGCATTAAGAATTAGTTCACAAAGAACTGCCTGGAGCCGACTGTTGAAAGTGTGGAGACAATGTTTTTTTGTCTCGATTTGACAAAGTTGAAAAATAGGTCTATTGTTTATTTAGTACGATTTTTTTGTATTTAATTGTTAAAATTATCGTACTAAATTAGAAATATGATTAAAAGAGACATTTTGCCGGAGCTTATTGCTCATCTTGACAAACAAGAAATCAGCCTTATTATCGGACCCCGTCAAGCGGGGAAAACCACGCTTATGGCTTTTCTTCGAGATAAGCTTGTCAGGGAAGGAAAAAAAACAGTTTTTTTGAATTTTGATATCGAGCGGGATCGGGAATTTTTTGCCAGTCAGGAGAAATTATTGCGAAAAATTGAGCTTGAGATAGGGAAAGAAAAAGGCTATGTTTTTTTGGATGAAATCCAGAGAAAAGAAGACGCCGGAATTTTTCTCAAAGGGCTCTATGATATGAACCTTCCCTATAAATTCATCGTTTCCGGTTCCGGCAGCGTCGAGCTCAAAGAAAAAATTCACGAGTCGCTTCTGGGAAGAAAGAGGGTGTTCGAGCTCGGAACCGTAACGTTTTTGGAGTTTGTGAATTTTAAGACCGAGTATCGCTATGAAAACAAACTGCGTGATTTTTTTCAAACGGAAAAAACCGCGACAAAATCGATGCTGGAAGAATTTTTGAACTTTGGCGGTTACCCGAAAGTTATCTTGGAGGATAAAGAAGAAGAGAAAAGAAGGATAATGAACGAAATTTACCGGAGTTACCTGGAAAAAGATATAAGCTATCTTTTGGGAGCGGGGAAGACAGATGATTTTGCCAGACTGCTTCGAGTCATGGCGTCGCAGATAGGGAACTTGGTCAACATCTCCGAGCTGGCCTCTCTTTTGGGATTATCCATGCCGACCATAAAAAACTATTTATATTATCTGGAGCATACATATATTCTCAAAAGAGTTTCTCCTTATTTCAAAAATCCCCGCAAGGAAATCATCAAATCGCCGGTTTATTATTTTTGCGATCTGGGGCTGCGCAATTTCGCCGCCGGAGTTTTTGGAAAAATTGATCCGGATACGAGCGATGGTTTTTTGTTTGAGAATTTTGTTTTTGGCGTTCTTGGGGAGAAGACCAGAGATACATCGGATAGGATCAATTTTTGGAGAACCAAAGACAATGCCGAGGTTGATTTTGTGCTGAGTCGCGGCCAGAGCGTCATTCCGATAGAGGTAAAAAAACAAAGCTTGCGGCAGCCGCAAATCAAGCGATCACTCCGCAGTTTCGTTGCGAAATATCACCCTCAGGAGGCGTATGTAGTCAACTTATCTTTGCAGGATACTCTGCGTCTGGAAAATTCTCAAATAATTTTTATTCCTTATTGGGAAATATTTTGGAAAAATTTCTGACCATAAGCCGCGGAATGTAAGGAGTCATTTCAAAAATGCAAAGTACAATAAGATTATGTTTCAAAAATTAAAATTAAAAATAAAAAAAGCGATCAAGTGGTCATTTGCTACTTTTCCTCGCCGGATTGTTTCTTCTTTTCTCATCGCCCTTTTCATCATCACCCCGCTCTACAACATTTTTTTCACCCACAACATCGAAGCGGCGTGGTTTGATGAAAATTGGTATTATCGAAAAGCCATTACTCTCGCCAATTCCGGCTCCGCCCAAACCAACTTTCAGGTTTCTTTCACTCTTGACACCACCGATACCACCAAGTTCCAAACAACTTGCGCCGACATTCGAGTGACCGCGGCCAATGGCGACATCTTGCCTCATTGGGTCGAAGAAAATAATCCTGGCTGTGGCAACGCCGCCACCCGAATCTGGATCAAAGTTCCGACGCTGGAAGCCGGCTCTTCCACCGTCTATGTCTATTATGGAAACCCAATTGCTCCCAATATCGGAGATGGAAATCAAGTCTTTGATTTTTTTGACGGCTTCACCGCCGGTTCTCTTGACACTGCCAAATGGTCGGCCACCGGCGCCTATTCGGTTTCCGGCGGGAAAATGACCGTCACCACCGGAAGCGTCTACACCAACAGCCCAATTATAAATTCCCCTCAGAATTATACTTTCGAGATGAAGGGAAAATATACCGATGGGAGTCAACAAGCTTCCGGAATATCAATTGCCAACGCGCAATCAACTCAATCAAATAATGCGGGTTCTAATTCTCTGGCTTACAACATTTCCCAGGGTGGGGCAGGATATAGCCTTATCGCTTATGGAGCTGATGGCGGTTCAACTTCGTATAACCTTGTTAATGCAGGCGCAGTTTATGGCCAGGATTTGAATACTGATTATCTTATCGGATATTCTTTTCGAGGAACGACAGACATAAATTATTTTGCTAAAAGCGTTGGCTATTCTGATTTAGGGGCTAATGCGCCGACTGGAACCTGGAATCAAGCGGCCTATTTGTTTTTAGGAATGTTCACGGGCAGCGCATCAGGAACAACCGACATCGATGATCTTGAAGTCGATTGGGTCCGGGCGAGAAAATATGCCGCCACTGATCCGACTGCGTCTTCCGGCTCGGAAGAGAAATCTCTGGCTCCAACGGGATATTGGAGTTTTGACGAAGGGCAAGGAACAACGGCGCATGACGAAACCGTGAATCGCAACAACGGCACCATCACCGGCGCCGCTTGGAAGCCGGAGAGCGAGTGTGTGAGCGGGAAATGTTTGGGATTTGACGGAAATGGTGACAGTATATCCATTCCTGACAAAGACGCAATTGAGTTTAATTACAATCAGGATTTTACTGTTTCTCTTTGGGTTAAAATACCAACCAATCAAAATGATGTTTCCAGCACTGCCAATAGAATTTTTGATAAAACTAATGCCAATTATCCTTATACTTTGTGGGTGTATAACCAAACGCGTCCTACAGTAGGAGAACGAGGAAAAATACTTTGGGCCAGGTATGACGGCACTCACAACCCAGCGATTGTTTCGACGATGTCTCTAAACGACAATAAGTTCCATTATATAACCCTGCACAAAAGCGGTTCTTCTATGAAGTTGTATATTGACGGAAAGTTTAATGGAAATATTACTGATGACACAAGCGCAACAACAACTAATAACGCAAGTTTGACTATGGGTAAGTCCACTGATGCTTCAGTCTATTTTACCGGTTCGATCGATGAACCAAAAATCTATCCCTATGCTAGAACGGATGATCAAATTAAAGCGGACTACAATGCCGGACTTGCCGGAATGGGAAAAGCCAAAGTGGGAGCCAAAGCCGCCTTCGGCGGCAGTTCCGAAAAATGGCTAACGGACGGATTGGTGGGGCATTGGAAAATGGACGAAACTTCCGGCACCACTGTTGCTGACGCTTCGGGGAACGGCAACACAGGGACTCTCACCAACGCTCAGGAAACCGGAACAGCGCAAACCGGCAGTTCTACCACTACGGTGGTGGACGGCGCCAACGCCAGTCTTTCTTCTGTTGACGATGCCTATAATGGAATGATCCTGAACATTACTGGCGGCAGCTGCGGCCTAACTGCCGGCACCCAGGCGATGATTTCCGACTACACCGGCGCCTCAAAAACCATCACCGTTTCCTCCGCCTTCGGCAGCGCCACCACCGGCTGTACCTATCAGATTCTTCATCAAGTTGGTGGGAAATTCGGGAGGGGGATAGGGTTTGATGCGATCAATGATTGCGCTAGCGTCAATGACAATAATGCCTATAACTTCGGCGCTACGACCAATAAGTTTGCCATAGCGACTTGGTTCAAAATCTCGAGTGTTCCAGCTTCAGAGGATTTAATAGGAAAATATATTGGAACGGGAAAATATACTTTTCAATTGAGTATGGATACCAATGGGTATTTGTTTTTCACCTCCTCGAACGGAACCAAAATTAGTCTGGACACCTATAACGGCGGAGCCCATGAGGTTTTTAATGACGGTGTTTGGCATCAAGCTATTGGAGTGGTGGACGGCAATATGATGCGTCTTTATGTCGATGGAAATTTAAAAAGGTCGACAACCTTTTCTGGAATTTTGGAAAGTTCACCTTCTTATACTTATCTGGGTTGTCGCGGATATTCAGGTTTACCTCAGTCAGAATATCTTAAGGGCCAAATCGACGAAACACGCATCTACAACCGCGCGCTTTCTCCTGACGAAGTCAAAAAACTCTACTCCTGGGCGCCGGGGCCGGTGGGGCATTGGAAGATGGATGAAAAAGTTTCGGGTGACGCCAAAACAATTACCGATGATTCCGGGAATGGGAACAACGGAACAACCGTTGACGGAGCCAACAACACCGGCATGGATTGCGCCAAGCCGGGGAAATTCGGCAACGCGTGCGAGTTTGATGGGGTGGATGATGATGTGAGTATTGCAAATGCAACACCATTTGAATTTGGCGTCAATAGTTTTACAGTTGGTTTTTGGATGAAGCCTGCCAGGATTCCAAGTTCAAGCGAGGACTTTATTATTTCAAAAGTTTCGTCTTCTCAGTCAGAAGGGTGGGTGTTTTCCTTGGTGTCGGATGGTCGGGTTGAATTTTGGTGCAGATGGGACGCTACTCATTATGTCACCAAATATTCCCCTAATCTTACTCTAGGAAATTGGTACCATATTGTTGCTCAAGTCGATCGAACGAGCAACACAGTCAGACTTTTTGTTAATGGAGTGGAGTCTGGTTCGGCAAATAGTATCGCAGGTTGGGGAGACATGGATTCAGTCGGAACCACAGTAAAATTTGGAAGATGGCGAACAGACTTCCAATATTTTAACGGCCAAATCGACGACGTTCGTGTTTACAACTATGCCAGAACCCCAAAACAAATCTTGACCGATATGTCCGGCGGCGCAGAGGCGAGGAATGGCGCGTCTCTACAGGCGCCGGTGGCGCAATATGATTTCAACGAAGGCTTTGGCGCAACCGCCCACAATGAAGGCATCGGCGGAGCAACATTAAACGGAACCCTGAACGCTGGCGCCGGCGGAAGCAATGCCAACACGTCAGCCATGTGGGACCAAAACGGCAAAAACGGAAAAGCAGTGGAGTTTGATGGGACGGACGACTGGATTGATGCTGGGACGAATGTTGGATTTTCCAGTTCTTTTTCTTTGGGCGCTTGGGTATACATAAGAAGTGATTCTGATGATATGGGTGGAATTATTAACAGGGTGGACGGATTGGCAGTGACTGATGGATATTATTTCCAACTTGGTTCAGGCGCGGACAAACAGAAAATTCAAATGGGATTTAGCACAGGTTCTGCGTACACCACTTCCGGATTAAGCAGCGCTATTCCCTATAACGAATGGCACTATATTACAGGTATATTTAATGATGATAAGGATACTCTTAGCATATACATTGATGGTAAAAAAGATGTCGAATCCACGGGGATAACCCAAACGCCACAAGTAGGGACTGCTCATACAAGGATTGGCCGGCAAAGTGATGCCAGCAGAAGTTTCTCCGGACTCCTTGACGACGTCAAAATCTACAACTACGCTCTCACAGAAGATGACGTCGAAGCCGACTACAACTTCGGCGTGAGCGCAACGATGGGAAGTTCCGGCACAACGTCTGCTGGCGGCGCATCGAATTCAGATTCGCGCGAATATTGCGTTCCGGGCGACACGGCCGCTTGCAATCCGCCGGTGGGGGAATGGAATTTTAATGAGAAAGTTTCCGGCGACGCCAAAACGCTTTATGATACTTCGGGGAACGGAAACAATGGAACATCGAATGACGGGGCCAACAATACTGGCATGAATTGTAGAGTGCCGGGAAAATTCGGGAGCGGGTGTAGTTTTGATGGGGTGGATGATTATGCGGATGTGCCTGATAGCTCAAGCCTCAACCTGGGAACTGGAGACTTCACTACTTCTGTTTGGGTCAAGACTCCCTTTGAAAAAATTCCATCAGCCGGATATTGGCCGGGAGTTTTTAATAAGGGATGGGATACTACTGCCCCAGCCAAGAGCTGGGGGTTTGCTCAAATGACATCCACGACTGATAGGATTGCCTGGCACCAGAGCTCGGAGGGTGGCGGCACTTTTGTTGCCAATCTTAGTTCTCCAACGCTGTCAGATGGTTGGCATCAACTATCCGCTGTGCGTTCCGGTATAACCACTTCGCTATATGTCGATGGAAAATATTATATTCAAGATACGTCCGCGGGAGGAGATTTATCTAATTCTTCTTCTATTAATTTTGGTCGTCCGTATAATGCATCTGGTGCGAATAGTTTTTTTAAAGGTCAAGTTGACCAAGTTCGCATCTACAACTACGCCCGCACGCCGGCTCAAATCGCTTGGGAATATAACAAAGGCAAACCCATTGCCGAGTGGCGGATGAATGAATGTCAGGGCGGGACGATTCATGATGAGTCCGGCGCTGGCAATCATGGCACTTTGAATTTGGGAACCACCGGAACCCAAACTTCTACCATCGGTAGCGGTACTTGCACCGCCAGTGGCACTACACCCTGGTACTCCGGCCGCACAGGGAAATTCGGAGCGAGTTTGAATTTTGATGGGGGGGATGATTATGTGGATATGGGGAATAATAGTTCTTTGGATATGATAGGAAACTCTTCATTTGGAGCCTGGATAAAGCCGGTAGGATATGGGGGTGGCGGAAGAGGTGCAATTATCTCAAAGTTAGTTTCCGGAACGACTTATAATTATGGAATGAGAATTAATGATTCGGATGACAAGATACGTATTTATGGAAACTGTGCTGGCAGTGGATTGAGTGGTGGCGTTATTCCGAATTTTCTGAATAATTGGCATCATATTTTTGTTACACTCGACTCAAACAACATTAAGCTTTATGTAGATGGAACGCTCAATGCCTCAACCGCATATACTCCGGCGTGTGTTGTTGGCACGGGCAGTTTGCGTGTTGGAGTGACACAAAGCACTACCTATCCCTTTGATGGCCAGATCGACGAAGTGAAAATTTTCAACTACGCCCTTTCCGAAGAGCAGGTGAAGCAGTTGTATAATAATTCGAGTGCGGTGAGTTTCGGGGAATGATTGCGTATAAAAATGTTTGTAGAGACGCAGCAATGCTAGAATGTAGAGACGCAGCAATGCTGCGTCTCTACGATACGCTGAATGCTGGGCGTATAAATAAAAAAACACCAACAAAAAAATGCCAAGCGAATCGGAAAAATTCAAACAAAAATACCGCATCCAATCATCACGCCTGAAAAATTACGATTATTCCCAAAACGGTTTATATTTCATTACCATTTGCGCCAAAGACAAGGAACATTTTTTCGGAGAAATAAAAAATGGAGAAATGGAATTGAATGAGATTGGAAAAATAGCCGATCAATTTTGGAAAGAAATTGTCCGGCATTTTTCATTCGTTAATTTGGATGTCCATCAAATCATGCCCAATCACATGCATGGGATTTTGGAAATATTACGTAATGATACGGAAATTTGTTCAAATGCAGATGTGGAATATGGATATAAAACGCATTATGGAAGCGTAGAGAATGTAGTAGAGACGCAGCAATTTCGGGATGTAGAGACGCAGCAATGCTGCGTCTCTACGGGGCATGTACAAAACGAAACAAAATCAAATACATTTTACCGGTTAAAACCAGGATCGGTGTCCGTAATAATTCGTTCATATAAATCAGTTGTTTCAAAAATCGTCCGAAAGCAATCTCCGCGAATCGGTTTCGCTTGGCAATCGCGCTTTTATGATCGCATTATTCGTAACGAAACGGAATTAAACAAAATTCGTGAATATATCCAAAAAAATCCGGCCGAATGGGAACGCGATCGAAACAATATGGAGAACATTTGGATGTAGACAAATGTCCGTAGAGACGAGGCAATACTGGAAAGATGTAGAGACGCAGCAATGCTGCGTCTCTACAGTTTCGGTTCACCTATCGACAATCACAATCACGTGAAATCAGGAAAATCATGTGCTAACCCGCCTGCCGGCAGGCAGGTCAGTGGTTCAGATTTTTGTGGTATAATAAATCTATCAAGCGTAAATCTAACCGTAAAAATCCATGCGTTTTTTCAGGTTGTGCTTCATCATTCTCAAGAATTTGCCGAGGGCGATTTTTGAGGAAATTCGCGAGCGGGTTCGGTCTTTTGGTTTGGGGAAAACTATTTTGATTTTGATTATTCTCATCGCCGCAGTTTCCGGCGGGTTTTGGTATTTTGAAAAACGCTCGAAGGACGGTGATGTGATGCTGGAGAAGGCGGCCAAAGCGGGCGAGCTGACCGAACGGAAAATGATGATTCAAATTGAAAATCCCAAAGGCAATCCGGCAGACATTCCCGGCCGTTATGAACGCGGCGACATCGTCCTCATTTTGTCAGCTGACCACCAATTTTCCGACGCCGAAAAAGCCGGCTTTTTGATTGTGAAAATGAAATTGACGGGAGAACAAGCCGAACTCATGGTTCGCGCCAAAGAAGAAGATTTGAAAAAATCGGACCGACCCGAAGACGCGCCGAAAGACGAGCCAATGGCCAAAACACTGAAACGCCGCCGCTTCACCGCAGATCTTTCCAAAATGGGCATTGCTTCCAATGATGAAAAGGGGAGAGAGATTGAAGACAATGTGTTTGAGTGGGAAGTGGTGGAGGAGAAATAAAATTTTCAATAATCAATTTTCAATTTTCAATCAATTTACAATGACACAATTTTCAAACAAATATAATCTAGTGGAAATGGCTATAAAAAAGCAATCAAAATTGCTTAATTGATTACTTGAAAATTCATTGAAAATTGATCATTGTAAATTGATAATTGACAGTTGTTCGCGATGAAAATTAAAACAAGATTAATTCTATATACCCTCTCCCTATGCCTTTTTTTCGGTCTCACCAACCGCGTTTTTGCTGCCACTGAATTTGTCTCCGTCGTTGATCCGGGTAACGGCGCCGACACCGACTATACCAGTCTTTCCGCTTGGGAAACGGGCGCGCAAACGGACCTCACCGCGGCGGGAACCTTGGTTTTTGCTGGCGTGAAAACTGGGACAGTCGCCGACAATGCCAGTGTCACCGGTTCAGTTTCCGGAGCGACAGGCATAGTGGTCCATGCCACGGCTACCCAGATTCTCATTGAATCAATTTCCGGAACTTTTCAATCCGGCGAACAAATCCGGGTGGACGTTTCCAACTATTTCACCACGAGCGACGCCGGCGACTCGGCCATTGCCGTTGCCAAATGCCGAACGTCAACCGGCGCGGCCGACACCACAGCCGTCACCATCACCATTGATGGCTGGACAACTAGCGCCACCAATTACATCAAAGTTTGGACTGATCCGAATGAGAATTATCGGCATCAGGGGAAGTGGGATGAGGGAAAATATCGGTTGGAAGGAAGCGGAACTAATGTAATTGATGAGAGAGAAGATTATGTCAGGATTGACGGACTTCAAGTTAAATTAGCCACATCAAATTCCGGAACGACTGGCATAAGAGTGTATTATCCTAATAGCCCTTCGAGCATACAAATCTCAAATAATATTATTCAGGGCATATTGTCTGGTAGCGCCGATTCAACGGCAATACACATGTCTGGAAGCGCGGCAGGGACCGTGTATATATGGAACAACACTATTTACGGTTTTATCAATGGGACTAATGGTAAAGGAATTTATTTAAACACTACCTTAATTAGTTATTCTTATAGTAACACCATATACAATTGCGGAGTTGGATTTGGTAGAAATAGTGCTACTGCCTATTTAAAAAACAACCTCGCCTACAACAACATAGACAACTATAACGGCACTTTCGACGCCTCCTCTACCAACAACCTTTCCGGTCCGGGAACTGACGCGGATATTCCGGCTACCAACGCCCGTAATGGACAAGTGGTAGTTTTTGCCGACGAAGTCAACCAAGATTTTCATCTGGATTCTTCCGACACCGGAGCGAGGAACTTTGGCGCCAATCTTTATGCCGACGCCAGCCTTCCCATCACCACTGACGTTGACAACAATGCCCGCCCCAATTCCGCCACCACTTTTGATATCGGCGCCGACGAAAACATTGCCAATATCTATCGCAGCGTCGGCCCATCCGCCACTACGGCTCTTGCCACCGGCGGTTCTTCAAACTATGGCAATCTGGAAATCAAACCAACCTATCTTTCCGGTTCCACCACCAACATCACCGATTATGTCGCCACTTTCTGGCGGCCGCTCCCGGACAATGTCGGAGTGGGCGACGCCATTCAATATGATGACGACGGAGATGAAGACATCGATGCCAGCGATTCAATAGTTTTCATCACCAAACGAATCGACTCTTCTCATTTTTCCGTGCGCGCTGCTTCAGGCGCCGCTCCGGCTTCAACCATTGAACCGGACGAAAATTGGTCAGTCTTTCGATCGTACACCTCTCTTTCCAAAGCTGAATCAGCCTCTGCCAACGCCGATGAAAACGACTCGATTGATGATGATTTGGAGAATTTTGACAATTGGTCGAGCGGGCGGGATCTTGTTGCAAATCAAGAACAGTGGAATCTGGCTTGCTACGCCGGGCAAGGCGGGGTGGCGGATACGGCGGCGGTTACAGTGGATGGTTGGACAACTTCAGCGGGATCACATATTAAGATATATACTCCAACTAATTCGAGTGAAGTTGGGATAAGTCAGAGACATCCTGGAAAATGGGATACTGGGAAATATAATTTGGAAATAACAGATAGCTTAGCACTGCGAGTTGAAGAAAATTACGCAAGAGTTGATGGTTTGCAAGTTTCCGCAATCAGTCCGACTGCCAATGACCGCAATTTGGTTACAAGAGGATACAACATAGATCCGGGCAATGAATTTTGGGTCAGCAACTGCCTGCTGAAAGGCCACAACAGCGGAACGTATTATCAGGCAGCTATTAATGAAGGTGACGCCAATGCTATTTCCAAGATATGGAATAATGTTGTTTTTAATATGAATGCTACATTATCAACTGGAAATCAGATGGGGATATACTCAAATGGATTAAAGGCATATGTTTACAATAACACAGTTGTCGGTTCTTATACCGGTATTCGTTCCGCAGTGGCTGATACCATTTTAGCGAAAAATAATGTTGTTTATGGTTGCAACCAGTCTGCTTTTGTGGGAACATTTGCTGCTGGAAGCGGATATAATGCTACAGATCGGGCATCTATGGGATACACAGTAACTGGAGGAGCGACGGGAGACCGACCGTCACAGACTTTTAATTTTTACGATGCAAATAACAGTGACTATCATTTGGTCCCTTCTGACACCGGAGCCAGAAATTTCGGCGCGGATCTTTCTAATGATTTGAATTTGCCATTGAATACGGACGTGGATTCGGTTGGTTATGACGTAGAGACGAGGCAATGCCTCGTCTCTACGGGTGGGGAAAATAACGACGCGTGCCTAACCCGTCCCCGAGGCACCTCTTGGGACATCGGCGCCGATGAAGTCATCACCAAAATCTACCGTTCGGTTGCGCCGGATTCGGACGCGGACAACAGCATTGCGGCGCTCGCCACGGGAGCGTCCAATGCCATGACCATTGATGCCACGACCTCAGTTGCCACTTTTGCCACCGCTCTTCCCGACAACGTCGGCGTGGGCGATGCGATTCAATATGACGACGACAATGATTCCGACATTGATGCCAGTGACTCGATTGTTTTCATTTCCGGCCGCACGGATTCTACGCACTATACTGTGAAAACCGCCAGTGGCGCTTTGCCGACGGCCGTTACCGCGGACACTGATTGGAGTTTATTGCGTTCGTACACAAGTCTCAGTAACGCCGAAGCCGGCACGGAAAACACCGCCATCGATTCTGATCTTCGCAACTTTGATTCTTGGAGCGGAGGAAAAGATATTGCCAGTTCCAGCGAACAATGGCAGATTGCTTGTTATGCGAATGGGACAACGGCGGATACGGCGAACGTATCTATCAATGGCTGGACCACGGCGCAACAAAACTATATTAAAATCCATACTCCGACTCTTGCAACAGAAGTGGGAGCTAGCCAAAGGCATCAAGGAAAGTGGGATGATTCGAAATATAGGATGGCGCCAACCACCGGGGACGGAATAAATATGCCAACGAGCAATGCAAAGAACGTTTGGATTGATGGACTGCAAATGTTGGTCCCCTTTGGCGCAGATTATCTCGGGATAGACATCGCCAACAGTTCAGGTTCGTTGGTATATCGAATTTCTAATAACATTATTCGAGGAACTCCGGGCGCAAGTATTGATTGGCATGAAGGGATCAGAATTTACGCGACGGGAACAGGGACTGGATATCTTTGGAATAATTTAGTCTATGACTTTAAGGCCGGGTCGATGCATGGATATGGCATTGCCCTTGCCGATGTTGATTTTGGCGGTTATGAATACAATAACACGGTGTACAATTGCGACTATGGAATTTATTCAGCCTATGGCGCGATAACAGTAAGTAACAATATATCGTATAACAATTCTGACAATTATGGCACAACCGGCGGGGGGATTTTCAACGCTTCTTCCGACTACAATCTCTCCGGCCCCTCCCAAACCGACGCCCCCGGAGCGCATTCAAAAAACGGAGTGGCAGTAACATTTGTCGACGAGGCCAATGATGACTTCCATCTTTCCCCAACCGACACCGGCGCGAGAGGGGCGGGGGCTAATCTTTCTGTAGAGACGCAGCATGCTGCGTCTCTACAATACGACATTGACGGGCAACGTAGAGACGAGGCATTGCCTCGTCTCTACGGGCGCGGCGTTGACATCGGCGCTGACCAATCCGCCACACCGATTTATCGTTCGCTTGCTCCCAGTCTCACCTCCGCCCTCACTACTGGAGCATCTAACGCGCTCACTATCAGCGGCTCAACCGCCACTTTCGGAACGGCCCTTTCCGACAACATCGGGGTGGGAGACGCTTTGCAATATGACTCCGACAACAACGGAACCATTGACGCCCTGGCTTTCATTTCCGCAAGAACTGATTCCACTCACTACACCCTGCAAAATCGGGAAGGCAGTGTCCCTGTTGCAACTGCAGCGGCCGACAACGACTGGTCACTCTTTCGCGCTTACACCTCTCTTTCCAACGCCGAAGCCGGCACCGAAAACACCGGACTTTCTGACATCGTGGAACATTTTGACATTGATCGCTCGGCAGCAGGCGGAAAAGATATTTATGCGAGTAATCAACAGTACAACTTTGCGGCGTATGCCAACGGGACAACGGCGGATACGACAGCTGTAACAATCAACAGTTGGATCACCTATCCAATGAATTATATTAAAGTCTACACACCCACTCAAACAATCGAAGTGGGAACATCCCAACGGCATCAGGGGAAATGGGATGATTCGAGATATAGATTTGAATATGGAGATGGTAACAATCAAGCAATTTATGCCGCCACAAAGTATACTGTTATAGACGGACTTCAGATAAAGCGAAAAAATGTTACTGCCGGTTATTTCAGGGGAATTACTGATGCAACTATTGTTTCTAATTGTATTTTGATTGCCGAATCTATCACTTCTACCTCCGCAAGCTATGGCATAGCATCCGGTCGACAAGAATCGGAGCTGGTTTCCAAAATATTCAACAACATCGTTTCTGGGTATGATTTTAATGATAACGACAGCGGCATTGGTTGCGGGGGCAATGGTCGGATATATGTGTATAATAATACAGTTACAAACTCCAGACACGGCATCTATCATTGGGGAACGAATTTGATTATTGCTAAAAACAACCTCTCCTACAACAACGGAACAGACTACACAGGCACTTTTGATTCTAACAGTACCAACAATCTCTCCAAAGACGCTACCGCTCCGGCTTTTGGAACATACTATCAAAACGCTACAGTGAATTTCGCCGACGCCGCCAACTTTGATTTTCATCTTTCTCCCAACGACACCGCGGCAGTGGGCGCGGGAACGGATTTGTCGAGCGACGCCTATCTTCCATTCTCCACCGACATCGACGGAGAAGATCGCGGCGGCTGGTGCGTCGGCGCCGACGAAATGATCGACATCAACCAAAAAATCAACGGAACAGTGCGAACGCGAGGAAATGTGAGGTTTAAGTAGCGGCGCAAAATTGTTTGGGGATAATATCTTGTGTGAAAAATTGACAAAATTCTGCAATTATGTATAATACTAATGGTTATATTTAATAAATATTAACATTAGTAAAGTTGATAAATAAGATGATAAACTCGAATTTTTTAGAACAAGTCATTCTGGACCAAGCCGACACATTCAAAAGAAAGGACTCGGGCATCACTCGGGATATTGATTTTGAAAAACACTTAAAAACTGCTCAGATAACGGTTATCTCCGGTATTCGAAGAAGTGGAAAGTCTACGCTGCTCAAACAATTTTCTCAGTATTACCCGTCATTCTATTATCTTAATTTTGACGATGAGCGCCTGGTTGATTTTTCCGTTTCGGACTTTCAGACTTTAATGATAACCTTTCAGAAACTTTATCCCGCCAAAGTGATTTTTTTGGATGAAATTCAAAATGTTCCCAAATGGGAACGCTTTGTAAGGCGTATTTTTGAAGAAGGGTATAAGATTTTTTTGACCGGATCAAATGCAAAGCTGCTTAGCTCAGAACTGGCGACGCATTTGACGGGAAGATATTTAAAACTGGAACTGTACCCCTTTTCTTTCAAGGAGTTTCTTAGTTTTCAGAAAATAACGCCGGAAAAAATAACATCGGAGAAAAAAGCTGCAATCCTGAAAAGTTTGGATAAATTTCTTCAAGATGGCGGTTTCCCTGAGTACGTGAAAACTCAAAACAAAGAAGCCCTGGCTCAGATTTTTGAAGACATTATCTATCGCGATTTGCTTTCTCGGTTCAAAATACGGGAAACCAAGAATTTTAAATTGCTGGTTAATTATGTATTTTCCAATTTCACCGGAGAAATTAGCTATAATTCCATAAAAAATATACTTGATTTCAAGAGTGCCACCACGGTAAAGAATTACGTTGATTTTGTCAGGGAAAGTTACTTGGCTTTTGAACTTTTTAAGTATGACCATTCTCTTAAAAAGCAGTATGTTTCCAATAAGAAAGTGTATGTTATCGATAACGGCTTGCGGAATGCTGTGGCTTTTTCAATTTCCCCGGATTCTGGAAAGCTTTTGGAAAATGCCGTTTTTCTAGAGCTGGCAAGAAGAGGGAAAGAGATATTCTATTACAGAGAAAAAAAAGAATGTGACTTTTTAGTGAGGGCGGGAATGAAAGTGACGGAAGCTATTCAAGTTACTAAAGCGTTGGATGGCGCCAAGACAGAAAAAAGAGAGATAGAGGGACTTTCGGAGGCCATGGAAAAATTCAAACTCAAAACCGGCCTAATCATCACTCAAGAGCAGGAAGAAGAAGAAAGAAAAATTGACGGCAAATCAATCAAAATAGTTCCGATCTGGAAATGGCTTTTGGAGCGGGAATAGTTTTGAAAACTTTCAGCTTGCAGATCAAACACATCAAAGCTCAACCTTAGCATCTGCCAAAAGTTGAGTTTTTTTGTTTTGTTTTGTTTTTTGAAACAGTGGTTTTGTGGTAAAATAGAAGAGTGAAATTAATCTAATTATTCTAAGAAAATAAAAAAGTTTTTAGGTAATTGGGGATTGGGATTTGTTTAGGTTAATTAGAATAATTAGAACAAAATAATTCAAAATCTTATGCCAAAGAAAAAAATCATCCTCGTAATCCTAATTTTTTTCGTCCTGGTTTTTGCCGGCTATTGGGGTTGGAAAAAAATTCAATCGCAAAAAGATTCCAAAGAAGATTCTCGCGCGGTCTATGAAGTCTTGGTAAACATTGTCGACCAGAAAGTTTCTGATCCGGCGGAAGACGCCCGGGCTTCCCTCAAAAAAGGTGACGCGATTGCGGTTTTTCCGGAAGGTCACGCTTGGAGCGAGACAGAAAAAGCCAGTTATCTGATTGTCAAAATCAAGGCTGAGAAAGAAGAAGTGGACAAACTTTTGGAAGCGGAAACCAAAGAACGTAAGGTTCAGGTCGGAGACACTGAACCGACAATGTCGGACGCGCCGGAAATGGAAACCGTTCGGGCGCGGAAATATCACATCGACATGGGAGAAATTGACGCCGAAAACATCAAAGTCAACGATTTGCTCAAAGGGCAGCCACTGAAAGATAAAGTTTTTGATGAAGGGGTGATTGAGGAGAAATAGAATTTTCAATTTTTGAACAGAGCGATTAAAAATTACCAATAATCAATTATCAATTTCCAATCAATTTACAATGACACAATTTTCAAACAAATATAATTTGGAGGAAAGGACTATAAAATTTGGTGGAAACATTGTGGGCTTTTGTAAGAGTCTAGAGCAGAGCGAAATAACAAGGCCTATTGTTAATCAGCTAATTCGTTCCGGAACAAGCATTGGCGCCAATTATTGTGAAGCCAACAATGCCAGTTCAAAAAAAGATTTTAGAAATAAAATATTTATCTGCAAAAAAGAAGCTCAAGAAACGAAATATTGGTTAAGAATATTATCAGATTGTCTTAATAAAAATCGAAAAGAAAAAGCCAGGGAATTATGGAAGGAGTGCCAAGAACTCACTATGATTTTCCAAAAAATTGTCAATACCATTGATAAAAAAGCAATCAAAATTGCTTAATTGATTACTTGAAAATTTATTGAAAATTGATCATTGTAAATTGATAATTGACAGTTGTTCGTGATGAAAACTAAAACCAAACTAACTCTATACACCCTCGCCTTCTGCCTATTTTTCGGTCTCACCAACCGCGTTTTTGCTGCCACCGAATTTATCTCCATCGTTGATCCCGGCAACATGAGCGGGACCGACTACACCAGTCTCAACGCTTGGGAAACCGGCGCGCAAACGGACCTCACCGCCGCAACCACGTTGGTTTTTGCCGGCGTGAAAACCGGGACAGTCGCCGACAATGCCAGTGTCACTGGCTCAGTTTCCGGAGCGACCGGAACAGTGGTGCATGCCACCGCCACGCAGATTCTCATTGAATCAATTTCCGGAACTTTTCAATCCGGGGAACAAATTCGTGTCGACGTTTCCAACTATTTCACTACGAGCAACACTGGAGACTCCGCCATTGCCGTCGCCAAATGCCGAACGTCAACCGGCGCGGCTGACACCACAGCCGTCACCATCGACGGTTGGACAACCAGTGCTGCAAATTATATCAAAGTCTGGACTGATCCGAATGAAAATTATCGGCATCAGGGGAAATGGAATGAGGGGAAGTATCGACTGGAAATTTCAGGCAATGGGATTCTAGTTTATGAAGACTACATCAGACTGGATGGACTGCAAATAAAAATTAGTAACACAACCAGTACGCATCAAGGAATATATATTTACCAAGTCAATTCTAGCAACGAGTCGATAATTTCTAACAATGTTGTCTGGGGAGTCCTTTCCGGGTCGATTGATCATGTTTATGGAATAATTAACAATGATCCGGACGCAGTTTCAAAAGTTTTCAATAATACCGTCTACGGTTTTAATTCACCAGCCAATCAATATTTAAGTGGTTTTGCCATCAGCTGCAATACTAGTTATCTATACAATAATACCGCTTATGGTAACTATAACGGCTTTTGGAGGTCAGCCGGAGTCATAGTTAGCAAAAATAATCTTTCTTACTCTAACACCGACAACTATAACGGCACCTTCGACGCCTCCTCCACCAACAACCTTTCCGGTCCGGGAACTGACGCGGATATTCCGGCTACCAACGCCCGAAACGGACAAACGGTGGTTTTCGCCGACGAAGCCAATCAAGATTTTCATCTTGATAGTGCTGACACGGGAGCGAGAAATCAAGGAATAATTCTCTACGACAGTGGAGACGATGCCAATCTTAATTTTGCCACCGACATTGATGGCAATGCCCGTCTGGATAGTGTCGGAACTTGGGACATCGGTGCCGACGAAAACATTGCCAAAATCTATCGCAGCGTCGGCCCATCCGCCACCACGGCTCTTGCCACCGGCGGTTCTTCAAACTATGGCAATCTGGAAATCAAACCCACTTATCTTTCCGGTTCCACTACCAACATCACCGATTATGTCGCCACATTTTGGCGGCCGCTTCCAGACAACGTCGGAGTGGGCGACGCGGTGCAATATGACGCCAACAACGATGGCACGATTGAAGCCATTGCCTTCATCACCAAACGAATCGACTCTTCGCATTTTTCGGTGCGCACTGCCAGTGGAGCCGCTCCAACCGCGACTACCGTGCCGGATGCGGATTGGTCAGTCTTTCGCTCTTACATAAGTTTATCCAACGCCGAAACTGGCACGGAAAATACTTCTCTTAATGATACGATTGAAAATTTTGATACTTGGACCGGAGGAAGAGATCTTGTAGCCAGTCAAGAACAGTGGAATCTTCCTTGCTACGCCGGGCAAGGGGCGGCGGCGGACTCGACAACCGTGACAGTGGATGGTTGGACAACTTCGAAAGGATCAAGCATAAAAATTTATTCGCCAACGAATGTAGATGAAACAGGGGTGAGTCAGAAGCATAATGGGATTTGGGACACCGCGAAATACTATCTGTATGTTTCGGACGCCAAATCAATAAGTATTCAAGATGATTATGTTAGTCTTGCCGGTTTGCAAATCGGTGGCGCCGGTTATACAGCCCACGATTTAGCTACAATTTATATCACCGGGCAAGCCAATGGCGCTAATCAAATAGACTTGTCTAACATCATCGTAAACCGAACGGTTACAAACAATGTTGGCCAGGGAGTCTATGTTTATGGTACCTATAGCAAAGTAAACATCTGGAATTCAGTGATTATAGGCAGCGGAAACTATAACGCGAGTAATCGCAACGCTTGCGTGTATGTCGGCTCTACTGCTAGTAGTAGTTTGTTGAATATATATAACAGCACAGTGGAGACCTCCGCCGCTACTGCCAATGGATTATCGCGCGACGCCGGAACAGTAATCGCAAAAAATGTTTATGCATCAAAAGCTGGCAATAGTTATCATGGCACAATCACCATGACCAACTGCGCCAGTGTTGACACAACCGGATCCGCCGGCTTGCAAAACATTGCCTTTGACTCAACTAATTTTGTCAGCACAACAACCGGAAGCGAAGACTTACATTTGACAGTCGGTTCTGCTCTAAAAAACGTCGGCGCGGACCTTTCCAATGATTTGAATTTGCCATTGAATACGGACGTGGATTCGGTTAGTTATGATGTAGAGACGAGGCAATGCCTCGTCTCTACGGGTGGGGAAAATAACGACGCGTGCCTAACTCGTCCCCGCGGCACCTCTTGGGACATCGGCGCCGATGAAGTCATCACCAAAATATATCGTTCGGTTGCTCCGGATTCGGACGCGGACAACAGTATTGCCGCGCTCGCCACGGGAGCGTCCAATGCCATGACCATTGATGCCACGACCTCAATCGCCACTTTTGCCACCGCTCTTCCCGACAACGTCGGCGCGGGGGACGCGATTCAATATGACGACGACGCAGATTCTGACATTGATGCCAGTGACTCGATTGTTTTCATTTCCGGTCGCACGGATTCCACGCACTACACAGTGAAAACCGCCAGTGGCGCTTTGCCGACAGCGGTTGCGGCGGACACTGATTGGAGTTTGTTTCGAGCGTACACGAATTTGTCCAGAGCAGAATCCGGCACGGAAAACACTGCCATTGATTCTGATCTTCGCAACTTTGATTCTTGGAGCGGAGGAAAAGACATCGCCAGTTCCAGCGAACAGTGGCAGATCGCTTGTTATGCCAATGGAACCACCTCGGATTCAACAGCCGGATTTAGTGTTAATGGCTGGACTACGGCGCTACAAAACTATATCAGGATATATACACCATACCTTGCAACCGAAGTGGGTGTGAGCCAGCGGCATCAGGGTAAGTGGGATGATAATAAATATAGACTCATAAACACTTCTACAGCTAAAACCAACACGCTAGAACTATATGAAGAAAATGTTCAACTGGATGGATTACAATTCTATATATTAGAAGCAGTTAATAATGGCGATGAAATTGCTTTGCGTCCAACAGGTGTAGCAAATATGTATGTATCTAATAATATAGTAAAGGGGGCGGGGGAGAATCTGCCTGGAGATACTTATGGTATTGACGTTGTTTCTGGCGCTGCTGGTTCCGTTGCAAAAATATGGAATAATATTATCTATGACTTGGATGGAGCGGGCACAACGCCGCGAGGAATTTCTTTTGGTGATAATGATTACACTACCTATGCTTATAATAACATTATGTATAATGTTCGCTCTAGTTATGTGAGATCGGGTGGAAAGGTTATTTTGAAAAATAATATTGCTCAAGACATAACTACAGATGGATATACGGGGACTTTTGACCCTTCTTCCGACTACAACCTTTCCGACCTAGCAGGGGACGCTCCCGGCGTCCATTCCAAAAATTCCACCACGGTTTCTTTCCTTGACGCAACCAACAAAGACTTCCATCTTTCCCCAACCGACACCGGCGCGAGAGGGGCGGGGGCTAATCTTTCTGTAGAGACGCAGCATGCTGCGTCTCTACAATACGACATTGACGGGCAACGTAG
>Ga0074195_1000586_pt1 | contig 67040 bp, 59 predicted proteins | sample EPASupsiteHSE623_FD_64525 | JGI IMG/M metagenome (GOLD analysis project Ga0074195, IMG submission 64525) | Bioremediated contaminated groundwater from EPA Superfund site, New Mexico - Sample HSE6-23 | ecosystem: Environmental > Aquatic > Deep subsurface > Groundwater > Contaminated ...
TCCATCAACGAAGCCATCGCATCCGACCGCCTCTTTGCCGAGATGCAGGCGGACCAGCTGGCCGCCGATCCCGCCTTCCAGCCGCTGAACATCGCCTGCGTCTTCTCCCCGCCCGCTGAGGGCGATGCCGATGTGAAGCAGATCCAGGAAGACCTGCCGCAGGAAAAGGAAGACAACGCCGTCGAGCCCGAACAGAAAAAAGCCGCGCTTGCGGCCATACTCGCCGACTACAACACCCGCTACGGCACCAATCACAGCTTAAGCGAGTTCGACCTCTACTATCAGGATGTGCAAAAGCGCATCAAAGACCAGCAATGGCCCAAGGCCGACCTGCCCCATGCGCAGAAAATCGACATCACCATCGTGGTGGACATGCTCCTCACCGGCTTCGATTCCAAATACCTGAACACCCTCTACGTGGACAAAAACCTCAAGCACCACGGCTTGATTCAGGCCTTCTCCCGCACCAACCGTGTGCTCAACGGCACCAAGCCCTACGGCAACATCCTCGACTTCCGCCAGCAGCAGGACGCCGTGGATGCCGCCATCGCCCTCTTCTCCGGGGAAAAGACCGGCCAGCAGGCCCGTGAAATCTGGCTTGTGGACAAGGCCCCCGTGGTCATTCAGAAGTTAGAGGCCGCCGTGCAGAAGCTCGCCGCCTTCATGAAATCCCAGGGCCTCGACGCCGCCCCGGAGGCCGTGCCCAATCTCAAGGGCGACGATGCCCGCGCCGCCTTCATCAACCACTTCAAGGAAGTCCAGCGCCTCAAAACCCAGCTCGACCAATACACCGACCTCACCGACGACAACGCCGCGACCATCGAGCAGATCCTGCCCAAGGAAAACCTGCTCGGTTTCCGGGGTGCTTACCTGGAAACTGCCCAGCGCCTCAAGGCCCAGCAGGGCAAGGGCGGCGACAAACCCGCTCCGGACGGCGTCGATCAGATGGATTTCGAGTTCGTCCTCTTTGCCTCCGCCCTCATTGATTACGACTACATCATGGGCCTCATCGCCCGCTTCTCTGAAGCGACGCCGGGCAAGCAAAAGATGAGCCGCCATCAGCTCATCGGCCTCATCCAGTCCGATGCCAAGTTCATGAACGAGCGCGAGGACATCGCCGCCTACATCAGTACCCTGAAAGCGGGCGAAGGCCTCTCTGAGGCCGCCATCCGCGATGGCTACACCCGCTTCAAGGCGGAAAAGGATGCCGCCGAACTCGCCGCCATCGCCAGCAGGCACCACCTCGCCACCACCGCCCTGCAAAGCTTCGTGGACACCATCCTGCAACGGATGATTTTCGACGGCGAGCAATTGAGCGATCTCATGGCCCCGCTGGAGCTGGGCTGGAAAGCCCGCACCCAGGCCGAACTCGCCCTCATGGAAGAGTTGCTGCCGTTGCTCGTCAAACGCGCCGGGGGGCGCGACATCTCAGGACTCTCCGCCTATGAAAACTAAAAATTCCCAAACGAATACCCTTGATGTGAAGGGAACCCCGGTCTCCGTGCTTTCCCAAAAACAGCAGGATTTTATTTCACTCACCGACATTGCCCGTTACAAAGATGCCGAACGAACCGACTACCTCATCTCCAACTGGCTCCGCAATCGTGACACCGTCGAGTTCCTCGGCATCTGGGAGCAGCTTCACAATCCTCATTTTAATCCCATCGAATTCGATGGGATTAAAAAACAGGCTGGACTGAACAGCTTCATCCTCACCGCCAAGCGGTGGATCGATTCGACCGGCGCCATCGGTCTGATTTCGAAACCCGGACGCTACGGCGGCACCTACGCCCACAAGGACATTGCCTTCGAGTTTGCCTCCTGGGTCTCGGTCGAGTTCAAACTCTACCTCATCAAGGAATTCCAGCGCCTCAAGGACGAGGAAAACGACCGCCTTCAGCTCGGTTGGAACCTCCAGCGCACCCTGGCCAAGATCAACTACCGCATCCACACGGATGCCATCAAGGAGACGCTCATCCCGCCCTCCATCACCAAGGTTCAGGCGACGCTTGTCTATGCCAACGAGGCCGACCTGCTCAATGTCGCCCTCTTCGGCCAGACCGCCAAGCAATGGCGCGACGCGCACCCCGATGCCGAGGGCAACCTCCGCGACCACGCCCCGCTGGAGCAGCTCGTCGTCCTCACCAACCTCGAAAGCCTCAACTCCGTGCTATCCGCCAAGGCCTCCCGCAGCCGGAACGCCTGCGCAAACTGAACGAAATCGCCATCACCCAGATGCGCACCCTGTTGACTGACACCAATCTGAAAAAGCTGAAATAATGGGGAATAAGACGAAAACTACGACCCTGAACCCCGTCGGCAACCCCGCGCTGACGCCCAAGCTGCGCTTTCCGGAGTTTCGGGATGCGGAGGGGTGGAAGCCCATAACCCTACAAGAAGCATCCGTACCGGTGACGGAACGAGTCGGGCAACGAAAACTAACGCCGGTAAGTATTTCTGCTGGAATCGGATTTGTGCCACAGGCAGAGAAGTTCGGTCGGGACATTTCAGGCAATCAGTACCAACTCTACACCTTGGTCCGGGATGGAGACTTTGTTTTTAACAAAGGCAACTCACTCAAATTCCCGCAAGGCTGCGTTTACCTTTTGCAGGGTTGGGGGCAAGTCGCCGCGCCAAATGTATTCATCTGTTTCCGGCTAAAAGACGGCTACTCTAACGGCTTCTTTCAGAACTGCTTTGAACAAAATCAGCATGGCAAACAGCTTAGGAAACACATCACGAGCGGGGCGCGCAGCAATGGCTTGCTGAACATCAGCAAAGAGACCTTTTTTGGCGTCGAAATCCCGACTCCATCACCTTCCGAACAACAAAAAATCGCCGAGTGCCTGAACTCCGTGGACGAGCTGATTGCCGCCCAAGCCCGGAAACAGGACGCGCTCAAGACCCATAAAAAAGGGCTGATGCAGCAGCTTTTCCCCCGCGAAGGCGAAACCCAACCCCGCCTCCGCTTCCCCGAATTCCGGGACGCCGGGGAATGGGTGGAAGACAAGTTGATTGATATAGCGGCTTTCCGCCGTGGAAGCTTTCCGCAGCCGTATGGCTTACCGGAGTGGTATGACGAAGACGGCGGGATGCCCTTCATTCAGGTATTTGATGTCGGTGAGAACTTTCGCCTCAAAGACAAAACCAAAAGCAAAATCAGTAAATTGGGAGCTAAAAAGAGTGTGTTCATTCCCAAAGGAACTCTGATTGTCACGTTGCAAGGCTCAATAGGCAGGGTCGCCATCACACACTATGACGCCTACATCGATAGAACCTTGCTCATATTTGAATCCTTTCGGAAACCCATCAGGGTTTGCTTCTTTGCACGCCTTATTCAGAACCTGTTTGACGTGGAAAAAGAGATAGCTCCGGGGGGAATCATAAAAACGATCACAAAGGAGGCACTTAGTGACTTCAAAGTGAAACTGCCCTCTATCGACGAGCAACAACGCATCGCCGACTGCCTCACCAGCCTCGATGACCTCATCGCCGCGCAAACCCAAAAGCTCGAAGCCCTCAAGACCCACAAAAAGGGACTGATGCAGCAGCTTTTCCCATCCCCGGAGGAGGTGGAAGCATGAGCGACCTCATTCTCTGCACCACGGAAGACGGGCGGAGCCAAATCCAGCTCCGCACGGAGAATCAGACCGTCTGGCTCACCCAATTGGAGATGGCGGAACTCTTTGATGCCACGAAACAGAACATCTCCCTGCACCTCAAAAACCTCTTTGAGGACGGGGAACTCGATCCGGCGGCAACTGTCAAGGAATCCTTGACAGTTCAAATCGAGGGAAGCCGCGAGGTGCAGCGCACGCGCACACTCTACAACCTTGATGCCATCCTGGCCGTGCAACAGGACGAAGCCGAACTGAAAGCCCTGGAAAACAAACTTAAACGACGCCCAACGAAATGAACGGCCACGACCAAAAACAACTGGGCAAAACCCTCTGGAACATCGCCGACCAACTGCGCGGAGCGATGAACGCGGACGATTTCCGCGACTACATGCTGTCCTTCCTCTTCCTGCGCTACCTCTCGGACAATTACGAGACGGCGGCCAAGAAGGAGCTGGGCAAGGATTATCCAGAGATTTCCAGTGACGTTTTACTGAAAACGGGAGCGGCGACGCCCCTGCAAGTCTGGTATGAAGAGAACAAGGCGGACATCCCCGAGTTCGAAAAGCAGATGCGCCGCAAGGTGCACTACGTCATCCAGCCGCCGCACCTCTGGAACAGCATCGCCAGCCTGGCCCGCACCCAGGACGGGGAACTGCTCAACACCCTGCAGGCGGGTTTCAAATACATCGAAAACGAATCCTTCGAGAGCACCTTCAACGGCTTGTTCTCGGAGATCAACCTCGGCTCGGATAAACTCGGCCGGAAGTATGAAGACCGCAACGCCAAGCTCTGCGCCATCATCGCGGAGATCGCCAAAGGGCTGGCGGAATTTTCCTCCGACATTGACGCGCTCGGCGATGCCTACGAATACCTGATCGGCCAGTTTGCCGCCGGTTCCGGCAAGAAGGCGGGCGAGTTTTACACCCCGCAGCAGATTTCCGATATCCTCTCCGCCATCGTCACCCTCGACAGCCAAGAACCCGCCACCGGTAAGAAAGAACGGCTCGCCAGCGTCCTCGACTTCGCCTGCGGCTCCGGCTCCCTGCTGCTCAACGTGCGCAAGCGCATGGGGCCGCACGGCATCGGCAAGATCTATGGACAGGAAAAGAACATCACCACTTACAACCTCGCCCGCATGAACATGCTGCTGCACGGGGTGAAAGACTCGGAGTTCGAAATCTACCACGGCGACACCCTGACCAACGATTGGGATATTCTGCGCGAGCTGAACCCCGCCAAGAAACCCAGCTTCGACGCCATCGTCGCTAACCCGCCCTTCAGCTACCGCTGGGAGCCCACCGAGGCCATGGGCGATGATGTGCGTTTCAAAAACCACGGGCTGGCCCCCAAGTCCGCCGCCGACTTCGCCTTCCTCCTGCACGGCTTCCACTTCCTGAAAGACGAAGGCGTGATGGCCATCATCCTGCCCCACGGCGTGCTCTTCCGTGGCGGTGTCGAAGAACGAATCCGCACCAAGCTACTGAAAGACGGCCACATCGACACCGTCATCGGCCTGCCGGCGAACCTCTTTTATTCCACCGGCATCCCGGTGTGCATCCTCGTGCTCAAGCGATGCAAGAAGCCCGACGACGTGCTCTTCATCAACGCCGCCGAGCACTTCGTGAAAGGCAAGCGCCAGAACCAACTGACGGACGAACACATCGCCAAGATCATCGAAACCTACAAAACACGCGAGCCGGAGCCCCGTTATTCTCGGCGGGTGGAGATGATGGAGATTGAGAAGAACGACTACAACCTGAACATCTCCCGCTATATCAGCACGGCGACAGCGGAGGAGGAAATAGATTTACCAGCAGTTAATGCAGAGTTAGTCACATTGGAGCAAGACATTGAAATGGCGCGTGACAAACACAATGCATTTCTCAAAGAACTTGGATTACCAGCCATACCGTGAAACTCACTTTATGCTTGGGCCTGTCCCCAGTTCGTGCCAGTGGCGGTGGTTGGTGGGCGTCGCCCATCGTTCTCAAATTGATTTACTCGCCAAGGTATTTCGGTTTTCGTTTCTCCTTAAAAGACCTAATTCCCTCTGCGTAATCGTGACTGTCGTAAACTTTCCGCCGGAGCCCGCTGATCCTCTCGAACAAAAGAGGTGGCATTGCCACACTGGTTTCCGATAAACTATGGAACTGTTCCTTGATTACCCCTATGGCTAATGCTGAGTTTTGGCAGATCTGATTTGCAATCTCCATTACCTTGGCATCAAGTTCATCACTTTCAAAAAGACGGTTGACAATCCCCCAGACAGCAGCGGTCTCTGCATCAACAGGGCGGGCGGTAAAAAACATTTCCTTGGCCTGGTTCAGCCCGATTCGATTGATAAAATGCATGATCCCGGTGACATTATATGGAATTCCGATTTTTGCTGGAGTAATGGCAAAGCTCGCGGTTTTGTCGGCGTAAACCATGTCACAAGTCATGATCAAGTCACAGGCAGCACCCCAGACGCTCCCTCTGACCACAGCGATCACTGGCCCCTGATATTTCTGAACTTCTCGCAACAAAGTCTCCACAGAATCAAAAAAACTAAGCGGATCTCGCCTGCCTTCCGGTAATTCTTGAATATCGTGTCCAGCAGACCAGACATTATTTTTATTGGCTTCAGCTTTCAAAATTACTACAAGTACTTTTTTCTCCGTGCAAATGGATAGAGCTTGTATCAATTCATCATTCACTCCTTTGCCCAACGCATTCAGTTTACTCGGGTTGGCCAGTGTCAGAGTTGCGATCTTTTGATCAATCTCAATATTGACAAAATTCATAAAACCCCCTTGTCGAGAATTCAATTATCGACGGATTTGGACAAATAAAAATCTGATTACCATCAATCTTCAGCCAGAGACCCGTTTGACGGCACGAGATCTCTCACTGCGTTCGAGATGACGTCCCGGAGATGTCATTTCGACGAGCACAGCGAGGAGAAATCTCCAGAGTTTTCATCAAGATACCATCCAGAAAAAATCGGCTGAATTTGGGTGGTAATCAGAAATAAAAATGGACGTTCTTGTAATAAGTATCATTTTTTCCCAGTGATGTCCGGTTAAGATTTTGCAGGGAGGCATGGGGCAAAAAAGTTGCGACAAGTTTGAAGGCGCTCTTTATCCTGTTGAACTAGCCAATGGCATCGCCTCACTATCCTTCAGCGTTTTTTGGAAGAACAATGTCGGGACACATAAACCAACTCAAAACCACTTCCATCTTGATCTGGGCCAACACCCTACCGAAACAGGTATAGACAGTATCATTTCCCCTGACCATCCCGGCTTGGTGCACTAGTACCAGCAACACCATTTCCCGCCGGGTCATCGACAATCCTGATTGCCCTTTTCCTGTATCTGCACTATTGAATCTCCAGCGGAACCGATAACCACGAGGAGGAGCCTTCATGGCCGGCGCCATCGACATCCATACCCACGCCTTTCCCGATCCCATCGCCAAGGTCGCTATCCCGGCCCTGGAGCGGGAGGGCAACATCAAGGCCTATCTCGACGGCACGGTGGCGGAGTTGCTCGCCTCCATGGACCGCAGCGGCATCGAACAGTCGGTACTCTGCTCGATCGCCACCCGGCCGGAACAATTCACGCCCATCCTGGAATGGTCCAAGAAAATCCGCTCGGAGCGGATCGTGCCCTTCCCCTCGCTCCACCCCGAAGACCCGCAACTGCTCGAACACCTGCAAACGGTCCACGACGAGGGATTCAAGGGCATCAAGATGCACTCCTACTACCAGGATTATTTCCTCGATGATCCCAGGTTGGACGAGTTGTACGGAAAGATGAGCGAGCTGGGAACGATCCTGGTGATCCACGCCGGCTACGACATCGCCTTTCCCCGCATCCGCAAGGCCGATCCCCAGCGGATCCTCGATGTCTGCGAGCGATTTCCCCGGCTCAAGTTGATCGCCACCCACCTGGGCGGCTGGGATGAATGGGCCGATGTGCGCGCCCTGCTGACCGGCAAGCCCATCTACATGGAAATTTCCTTTGCCCTTGATTTTCTCGATCAGAAGCGCATCAAGGACATCCTGCTTGCCCATCCGCCCGAACACCTGCTGTTCGGCACCGATTCCCCCTGGACCGATCAGGCCACCACCCTCAAAATGCTGGCCAAACTCGGCCTGCCGGAGCCCCTCTACGAGCAGATCGCCGGCGGCAATGCCCGCCGGTTGCTCGGTGCTTCCGGTTCCTGAGCCGGACAACCGGGCTTATCCCAGACGGATAACCAAAATATGAGGTGGACGATGAACAAGGAACGAACTGTGGTACAAAAAGCCGTTATTGTCCTGGGTTTGTGTGCCCTGTTGCCATTCGTGCTCATGGCCGGGTGCGCCCAGCAGCGGCAGTGGACCAAAGGGGGGTTGAATCAAACCGAGTTCGATCAGGATGCCGCCCGCTGCAGGCGGGAAGCGGCCAGGGCAACGTACCAGGATCCGTTTGCCTCTGCTGCGGGGCCGGAACAAGGGTTGGAACGTTCGGTCGCGCAGGATAAATTCTTTGAACAGTGCATGTTCTCCAAGGGATACCGGCTGGAGGGCAGCGCCTCCGGGCGGTGAGGAGACAGGGGGTTACGCCGTTTCCTCCGGGGCAACGCTCCTGGCGATCATTGCGGCTGCCAGGGAGCATCTCAACAACAAAGAAATGTCAATCGTTCCCACGCTGGAGCGTGGGAACGATCAATAGCAGCGGGCGCAGAAATCAATCGTCCATCACCCCAACGCTTCCCGGATCCGCTCCATCGCCTTGATCACATTGGCCTCGGAATTAAACGCCGACAGGCGGATATAGCCCTGGCCGCACTTGCCGAATCCCGCTCCCGGCGTACACACCACCCCAGCCTTGTTCAAGAGCAGATCGAAGAATTCCCAGGAATCGCGCTGGCCCTCGATCCACACATAGGGGGCGTTGCCGCCGCCGATGGAGTGATAGCCCAGTTGGGTCATGGCCTGGCCGATGATCTTGGCGTTGGCCAGGTAGCCGTCGATCAGGGCGGTGCACTGGGCCTTGCCCTCGGCCGAATAGACCGCCTCGGCAGCCCGCTGCACCGGGTAGGAGACGCCGTTGAACTTGGTGCAGTGGCGCCGGTTCCACAGGGGATGGATGGCCTGTTTGTTCCCCTGGCTATCAAAGGCCCGGCACTCCTTGGGCACCACGGTGTAGGCACAACGGGTGCCGGTGAAGCCGGCGCTCTTGGAATAGCTGCGGAATTCGATCGCCACTTCGCGGGCGCCCTCGATCTCAAAAATGGAATGCGGCAAGGCCGGATCGCGGATAAAGGCCTCGTAGGCGGCGTCGAACAGAATGAGCGCCTTGGCATCGCGGGCGAAATCGACCCACACCTTGAGCTGCTCCCTGGTGATGGTCGAGCCGGTGGGGTTGTTGGGGAAGCAGAGGTAGATCAGGTCCACCGGCTCCGTTGGCAGGTCTGGGACGTAGTTGTTGGCCCTGGTCGACTCCAGGTAGACGAGCCCCTCATACCGGCCGTCCTTGAAGGTGCCGGTGCGGCCTGCCATGACATTGGTGTCGAGGTAGACCGGGTAGACCGGGTCCGGGATGGCGATTTTCGCGTCGGCCGCGAACAGCTCCTGGATATTGCCGGTGTCGCACTTGGCACCGTCGGAAACAAAGACCTCGTCGGCCTGAATGTCGGCGCCGCGCGCCTGAAAATCGTGCGTCGCGATGGCCTCGCGGAGAAAGTCATAGCCCTGCTCCGGGCCGTAGCCGCGGAATCCGGCCGTGGTGGCCATCTCGTCCACCGCCTGGTGAAAGGCTTTGATGCAGGCCGGGGGCAGGGGGTTGGTGACATCGCCGATTCCCAGCTTGATCACCTCGCGCTCGGGATTGCTGGCCTGGAAGGCGGCCACCCGCTTGGCAATGTCGGAAAACAGGTAGGAGGCCTGTAATTTCAGATAGTGCTCGTTCACTTTCAACATGATTGAAATTCCTTCAAAGGAGAAACCCGCCGTTGGCTTGGCGGAAGTTAGAGGTTGACCTTGACCCGGTTGCTGAACTCAAAACCCTCGGTGGAAAAATCATAGTCCATGCGACCCGCGTTCAGCTTCATGCCCGGCGCCTTGATAAACACCTTGCCCGGACTGACCAGCATCTTGCCGGCATCGTCGTATTCAAGCCGCTCCGAGAGTAGTTCCTGGTTCTTGGTCGGCTTGACCACCTTGACCTGATCGGTGAGAATCAGGTGCCGCTGGTTGATGAGATAGACCCCCTTGCGGCTCTCGATATTGATCGGTTCCCGTTCGGCGCCGATATACATGGCGCTGACCTCCTCCATCTCGATCTCGTGCTCGCGCCCGCCGGTGTAGGCGCGACTGGCGTCGATCTGCCACTCCTCCTTGCCGTTCGAGGTCATGGTGATGGCCACCGCGTCGAGGATGAAATTCTGCATCGGGGTCTCGTCCTGCGGCTGCGCCAGTTTGGGGTTATACCCGCCCCGGGGGGTGAGAAAGGCGCGCAGCGGCGGCTGCCACAGGGGACTGGTGACATAGAACAGCACAGGCAGGATCCAGAGGAGATTGCGGGGCGTGGCGATCATCGGTCGAATCTTGCCTGCATCCGGGCAAGGTTGCCCTGGGCCTCGAGGATGAGTTCGCAGACCTCGCGAACCGCGCCCCGGCCGCCGGCCCGCCCGGCGGTGTAATGGACCCGCTGCCGGACCTCGGCCACCGCGTTGGCCGGGGCCGCGGCGAACCCGGCCCGGTTGAGGATGGGCAGATCCATCAGGTCGTCGCCCATGTACCCGGTCTGCGGCGGCCGCAGGCCGGTCTCCTTGAGGATGGACTCGTAGACAGTCAACTTGTCCTCCTTGCCCTGAAAGACGTAGGCAAAGTTGAGATCCCGGGCGCGGCGCTCCACCGCCTCGGACTGGCGGGCGGTGATGATCCCCACCGCCACGCCGCTCTCCTGCAGGAGTTTAATCCCCAGTCCGTCCTGGGTATTGAAGCTCTTGGCCTCGCCGCCGCCGGACAGGTAGGTGATGGAGCCGTCGGTGAGCACGCCGTCGACATCGAGCAGCAAAAGGCGCACCTGCCGCGCCTGGGGCAGGGCCGCCAGCCAGGCCGCGCTCCGCTCCAGCGGCCGGTTGCGGGCCATGGCCCGGTTGCGCAGGGCCTCGGTCAGCTCGCAATCGGTGGGGTAGCCGTGCCCCGGTCTGCCGCAGTCCTGGTCAGCCATCGATCACTCCGGCCACGGCCCGCCGCACCGCCAGCAGTTGGGTGAGCAGGGTCTCCACCTCGGCCAAGGGCAGGGAATTGGGGCCATCGCACAGGGCCGCGTCCGGGTCCGGATGAACTTCAAGGAAGAGGCCGTCGATGCCGACCGCCATCGCCGCCCGTGCGAGCGGTGGAATGAACTCGCGCTGCCCGCCGGAGCTGCCGCCGGCGCCGCCGGGCAACTGCACCGAATGGGTGGCATCGTAGATCACCGGATAGCCGAAGGAGCGCATCACCGGCAGGGAGCGCATGTCCACCACCAGGTTGTTGTAGCCGAAGCTGGAGCCGCGCTCGGTGAGCAGGATCTGCTCCGTGCCGGCCCCCCGCAGCTTGCTGACCGCGTGCTCCATGTCCCAGGGCGAGACGAATTGCCCCTTCTTGACGTTGACCACCTTGCCGGTGCGGGCGGCGGCCACCAGCAGATCGGTCTGACGGCAGAGAAAGGCGGGGATCTGGAGGATGTCGAGCACGTCGGCGGCCAGTTCGGCCTGGGCCGGTTCATGGATGTCGGAGACCACCGGCACCCGCACCTCCTCGCGCAGGCGGCCGAGAATGCGCAGCCCCTTTTCCACCCCCGGCCCCCGGAAGGAGGAAAGCGAGGTCCGGTTGGCCTTGTCGAAGGAGGCCTTGAACACATAGGAGATGCCCAGCCGGGCGGTGATCGCCTTCATCTCGCGGGCAATCTCCCAGGCCAGCTCGCCGCTTTCCAGCACGCAGGGGCCGGCCATGAGCAGCAGCGGCGCGCCCGGCCCGATGGTGATCGGTCCCGCGGGGGTGGTGGTCAGTTCAACGGTCGCGATCATTTTACGCCTTTGCCGTGGGTGATGGCCGCCTTGATGAATTCGCGGAACAGGGGGTGGGGCTGCATCGGCTTGGACTGGAACTCCGGATGGAACTGGCAGCCGAGGAACCAGGGATGACCGGCCAGCTCGACGATCTCCACCAGGTTGCCGTCCGGCGAGGTGCCGCTGACGATCAGCCCGGCCTCCTCCAGAGGCTTGCGGTAGGCGTTGTTGAACTCGTAGCGGTGGCGGTGGCGCTCGCTGATCTCTTCCCGGCCGTAGGCGGCGGCGGCCAAGGTGCCGGGCGCAAGGGTGCAGGGATAGGCCCCGAGCCGCAGGGTGCCACCCATGTCCGAATTCTGGTCGCGCTTCTCAATCTTGCCGGTGCGGAAATCGAACCATTCGGTCATCAGGTAGATCACCGGATGGGGCGTGGCCGGGTTGAACTCCACCGAATGGGCGCCTTCTATTTTAGCGATGTTGCGAGCAAACTCGACCACCGCCAGCTGCATGCCCAGACAGATGCCAAAAAACGGAATTTTGCGCTCGCGGGCATAGGTCACGGCGTGGATCTTGCCCTCCATGCCCCGGCTGCCAAAACCGCCGGGCACCAGGATGCCGTCGCAGTGGTCGAGCATCGAAAGTTCGGTGCCGTCCTCGAGGCCATCGGCGCTGATGTACTGGAGGGCCACCTTGGACTCATTGGCGATGCCGCCATGAATCAGGGCCTCGTGCAGACTCTTGTAGGACTCCTTCAGATCGACATATTTGCCGGTGATGCCGATGGTCACCGTGGACTTGGGGTTGTTGATCCGGCGCACCAGCCGCTCCCAGGGCTCGATGTTTGGCGCCCCGGTCCAGATCCCCAGTTTTTCGAGGATGCGATCGTCCGCCCCCTCCTGCCTGAGCCGCAGCGGCAGCTCATAGATACTTTCGACATCGACAGCGGAAATAACCGCATTGGCGTCGACATTGCAAAAGAGAGCGATCTTTTTCTTCAGTTCATCGGTGAGCGGCGCCTCGGTCCGGCACATGAGGATGTCGGGCTGGATGCCCGAGGCCAGCAGCTCCTTGACCGAATGCTGGGTCGGCTTGGTCTTGACCTCGCCGGCGGTCTTGATGTAGGGCACGAGCGTCAGGTGGATGAACAGGGTGTATTCCTTGCCCAGATCGGTGCGCAACTGGCGGATGGCCTCGATGAACGGCAACCCTTCGATGTCGCCCACCGTGCCGCCGATCTCGATGATCGCCACATCGGCACAGCCGTCCAGCTGGACAACCGCCTCCTTGATCTCGTCGGTGATGTGGGGGATGACCTGAACCGTGCCGCCGAGATACTCGCCGCGCCGCTCCTTCATGATCACCGAGTAGTAGATCCGGCCGGAGGTGTAGTTGTTCTTCTTCCCCATGACCGCGTTGGTGTAGCGCTCGTAATGCCCCATGTCGAGATCGGTCTCGGCGCCATCGTTGGTGACGTAGACCTCGCCGTGCTGAAAGGGGTTCATGGTGCCGGGATCGACATTGATATAGGGGTCGAGCTTCTGAAAGGTAACGGTCAGGCCCCGGGATTCGAGCAGGGCGCCGATGGACGCGGCCGACAAGCCCTTGCCGAGGGAGGACAGGACGCCGCCGGTGATAAAAATAAACTTGGTTTTTTTACTCAGGGAAGCTTTCATGCCGATTCCTTTGGGGCGCGGAAAAAAAAGAGAGAGGCAGCCGGAGCTGCCTTGATGGGGTCGGAGAAAAAATATACCCGATCATCCCCGGCTTGACAAGTCCGGCCACCGGGAAATCGCTCCACACAACCTTATGATATTTCTATAAAAGACAAAACCATCCATAAGAACATCAAGGGGATGCCGACCCGTTCCACAAGGAACGGGTCAGGTCGATCAACGCCTGGTTCTGCGCGGAGGTCAGCGGGGTGAAAGGGGAATTGCCGTAGGTGGTGTCGCGGTTTTCCACGACCAGGACCTTGGCGTCCCGGCTCAAGGTGTGGGTGTGCCAGACTGCCTGCCTGACATTGTACACCCGGCCGGGCTGGAGATCCTCGGCGTGTATCCGTTCGACCGCATTTCCGCCCTCACCGACAAAGAGGATACAGCGTCCCGCCAGAAGGACAAAGACCTCGTCGGTCTCGTTGTGGCGCTGCATCCGGGTGAGCTGTTCCGGCGCCAGATCGGGGCTGTAGTTGAGCATCGCCACCCGCCAGCTGGCGAAATCAACCAGGGGCAGGTAGCCTTCACCGGCATGTTCTCGAATTTCCAATAAAGAGTTTCTCACACATCACCCTGATCGTAACAGGTTAAAATCAAACGGTTCTCAAGGGACTGCCCACAAGCGTAAGGGGTAGGGTCAACCCCGCGGCTCAGGGCCGTTCGCCCCCCCTCTATACTCATCAGAAAAAGAAGGAACAAGAAAAAGTTAAGAGCAGCAGCCACGCCCGTCGCATCCTTCTGAACCGAAGGAAAACATTCGGGTTTTTCTTGACGTTGTCGCCCTGTTGCAGGTATACATCGACAATATTTGCTCGATTGTCCTTCACCCCTTCCGCGAGGCTGCCTCATGAATACATTTTCCCGTCTTTTCCTTGCTGCGACCCTGACATGCACCATCCTGTTCCTGGGCGGCTGCGGCCCGAAACCGGTTTCCCCGTACGCGGGTGGTGGTAGTGGCGCCGCCGACAGCACCAACGGCAACCGGATGGGGAACATCACCGAGGAGACCGGGCCAGGAACCGAAGGCCTCGATTCCACGGGCCGGGGCGGTGCGGGCAGTCTCGCCGGCAACGCCGACTCGCAGAGCGACGCCTACAAGCGCGAGCACGGCCGCTGCTCGCCGGAGTTCAAGCCGATCTATTTCGATTACGACCAGTCCAAAATCAAAAGCGATCAGATTCCGGCCATGGAGCACAACGGCAACTACCTGAAAAACAATCCATCCGGCCGGGTGCTGGTCGAAGGCAATACCGACAACCGCGGCACCAACGAGTACAACCTGGCCCTGGGCGAGCGCCGCGCCATGAGCGCCAAGAAATATCTGCGCGAATACGGCATCGAGGAAGGCCGCATCCGCACTGTCAGCTACGGCGAGGAACGGCCGCTGTTCACCGGTCAGGGCGAGGACGACTACACCCACAACCGCCGCGACGACTTCATCCTCGAATAATCTTCTCGCCGCGCCAGCGGGTCAACATTCCGGTTGATCCGCTGGCGCCTGGCACCCCTGCCGCCGCCTTCCCCTTTTCTCTCCCTCCCCGACAGTCATCTGTATTATCCCGGCCCGTTGCTGACTCTGCCTCACCCCGTTTTCCTTGTTCTTTTTTCTTGACATGCGAATAATTATTATATACTTTTAGGAAAATTTTTCACAGTGGTGATTATGAATCGAACCCTGCGCATGACCCATCAACGCGAGATCATCCTCGACGAGTTGCGCCGAAGCAAGGCCCACCCGACGGCTGATGAGCTGTATGAGCGCATCAAGAAAAAAGTGCCGCGGATCAGCCTGGCGACGGTGTACCGGAATCTGGAAATTCTTTCCGAGGCCGGATTGATCAAAAAACTGGAGATCAGCGGCCGGCAGAAACGGTTCGACTGGGATCCGGGCGAGCATGATCATGTGTTTTGCATCCACTGTCAACGGGTCGACAATATCGCCACTACCGCCACGGCGCCGCCGGTTGAACCGATGCGGGAAAGAGGCTACCAGATTACCGGATGCAGGATCGAATTCTACGGTCTTTGTCCGAAATGCCTGAAACACTACGACACCCAACAATCCAAGGGAGAACAAACCATGGCTTGCCCGTCATGCACAACACCCACACTCAGCGATACCCAGCGGCAGGTGCTGGCCGCGCTGGCCCAAAGCCCGGAGGCCTGCGGCAGCAAGGAACTGGCCGCCGCAACCGGCCTGGAGGCCAAGCAGATCAGTTGCCAGCTCACCGCCCTCAAGAACAAAGGCTACATCAGCAGTCCGGCCCGGTGTAAATACGAAATTACCGCGCAGGGCAAGGACAGGCTCGGATGAGCCGACGCAAACATCATTCCCCCACAGCACCCAGCCACCAGGAGGCCCGACCATGAGTTTTTTAGTGACCCAACAGGCGCCGGATTTCACCGCGACCGCCGTCATGCCCGACAACTCGATGAAACCGGATTTCAAACTGTCCGATTACCGGGGCAAATACGTGATCCTCTTTTTCTATCCCCTGGATTTCACCTTTGTCTGCCCCTCCGAGATCCTGGCCTTTGACAAAGCCCTGCCAGCCTTCCAGGCCAAGAACTGCGAAATCATCGGGGTCTCCATCGACTCGCAATTCTCCCACTGGGCCTGGAAGAACACCCCGATCAAACAGGGCGGCATTGGCAACATCCAGTATCCGCTGGTGGCTGACCTGGACAAAAACATTTCCCGCCGGTACGGCGTCCTGCTCGACGCGGGCATCGCCCTGCGCGGCACCTTCCTCATCGACCGGGACGGTGTTGTCCGCCACGCGGTGGTCAACGACCTGCCCCTGGGCCGCAATATCAACGAGACCCTGCGCATGGTCGAGGCCCTGCAATTTCATGAACAGCACGGCGATGTCTGCCCGGCCAATTGGGAAGAGGGGAAAGAAGCCATGACCCCCACCGCCGCCGGTGTCGCCGAATATCTTGCCAAACACAACGGCTGATCCGTTCAAAACGGTTAACGGCACAAACTGGGAAAGAGGCCATTTTGGCCCTTTCGCGGCGGAGCAGGATGATTTATTGTTTCGCCATGTTTTGCCGGCGTAATGGCAGCGGTTTCAAGACTGCCACCCACAGATTCTTTCAATCAACAAGGAGAAACACCATGACGAAAAAGAACGAAGTGTACAAATGCGCGCTTTGCGGCAACATTGTTGAAGTTTTGCATGCCGGCGCCGGCGAGCTGGTCTGCTGCGGCCAGGCCATGACCTTGATGACCGAGAATACCGTCGACGCCGCCAAGGAAAAACATGTGCCGGTGATCACCAAGGTGGCCGAGGGCTATCATGTGGCCGTCGGTGCGGTTCCCCACCCCATGGAGGAGAAGCACTGGATCGAGTTCATCGAACTGATCGCCGACGGCAAGGTTGACCGCCAGAACCTCAACCCCGGCCAGGCCCCCGAGGCCACCTTCTGCATCAAGGCGGACCAAGTAACCGCCCGCGAGTACTGCAATCTCCACGGACTGTGGAAAGCCTGATTCCAACAAACACCAAGAGGAGAAGAGATGAAAAAATACACCTGTGTGGTCTGTGGGTATGAATACGATCCCGCTGCGGGCGATCCCGATAACGGCGTCGCTCCCGGCACCGCCTTCGAGGATATTCCCGATGATTGGACCTGTCCGGTTTGCGGCGCGGGCAAGGATCAGTTCGAAGAGTCGTAAAGCCGTTCCCCCTCCACCTGGATCCTGCCCGGTGGAGGGGTATCCTGTCCGGCTGGGATAGGCCGGCTTTCCGTCCGGCACCGCTTGCCCTCCCGCTTCACCCCGGCACGAGGCACCCCTTCCGGGCCAGGCCGCTCCACTTCTCTCGTCAATCACGGCACCATTGTTCAGAGGTTGCCCCCCGTGCATAAAATTGTCTTCTTTGCCTGTCGCGCCCGCTCCCATACACTCACAGTCACCGGAGCAATGGCGCGGGAAGGCGTCCCGTTGATTGGCGGGATGGCCGGTCATCCCGCCATATGTCGGACTTTATCGAACGAGGTTACATTGTACTCACCTTTTAAGCTGCACACCGTGCAGGAGGATTTGTTGCATGAAGAAAATTGAACTGGCGGAAAACGTCTACTGGGTGGGCGCCGTCGATTGGATTTCCCGTGATTTTCACGGATATTCGATCAACGGCACCACCTATAACGCCTACCTCATCATCGATGAAAAAATCACGTTGATCGATACGGTGAAAAAACCGTACAAGGGCGAGTTGATGCACCGGATCCACTCCATCATCGATCCGAAAAAAATCGATTACCTGGTGGTCAATCATGTGGAAATGGACCACAGCGGCGCCCTGCCCGAGGTGATCGAGGCGATCAATCCGGAAAAAGTCATCTGCTCGAAGATGGGGCACAAGGCCCTGCTCCAGCACTTTCACCGCCCGGACTGGCCCTATCATGTGGTCTCCCCCGGCGAGGAGATCAGCCTGGGCAAACGCACCCTGAGCTTTCTCGAGACCCGGATGCTGCACTGGCCGGATTCGATGTTCACCTATCTCAAGGAAGACCAGATCCTGTTCACCAGCGATGCCTTCGGCGAGCACCTGGCCACCAGCGAGCGGTTCGACGACGAGGTCAACCAGGATGTGCTGATGCACGAGGCGGCCAAGTACTACGCCAATATCCTCACGCTCTACTCGCCCCTGGTGAAAAAGCTGCTGGCCAAGGTGCAGGAAATGCAACTGCCGATTAAGATGCTGGCCCCGGATCACGGCGTGATCTGGCGTTCCAATCCCGGCAAGATCATCGACGCCTATTCCCGCTGGTGTGTTCATCAAGGCAATGGCAAGGCCCTGGTCATTTACGACACCATGTGGGAATCGACCCGGAAAATGGCCTCGGCAGTGGCCGAGGGGTTGCATGAACAGGGCGTTGAATACAAGCTGCATGATCTTGCAGTGACCCACCGCAGCGACGTTATGACCGATGTCCTGGAGGCCAGCGCCATTGTCCTGGGTTCCTCGACCCTCAACAACGGCATGCTGCCGCGGATGGCCGATTTCCTGATGTACATGCGCGGTCTGCGGCCCACCAACAAGGTTGGGGCAACCTTCGGTTCCTACGGCTGGTCGGGTGAGGCGGTCAAGATGATGAACGAGATCCTCAAGGAGATCAACATCGTCCTCTGCCACGAAGGCTTGAAGGTGCAATATGTGCCCGAGCATGCCCAGCTGGCCGAGTGCGTGGAACTGGGACGGACAGTGGGAAAAGCGATGCAGGCCCTGCTGGCCGGCGAGAAGGTCGAACCGGTGGTCTGATTCGTTGGTGATTGTTGTGACTGGCCCGGCACTCCGCGATGGAGTGCCGGGCTTTTTTTTATTCCCCGGGACAGCAGGAGGAGGTCAGGATGGACTCGTACATCAGCCGCACCACCTCCTCGGCCGGGAGAACGCTGGAGTCGATGGTCAGGGCATCGGGCGCGGCCGCCAGCGGGGCAATGGTCCGTTCCCGGTCGTCCTTGTCCCGCTGAATGATCTGCGCCAGCAGTTGCGGTTCGTCCACCTGCTCGCCCTTGCGCCGCAACTGCTCCGCCCGCCGATGGGCTCGGACTTCCGGGCTGGCGTCGAGGAAAAATTTCCAGGCCGCCTGAGGAAAGACCACGGTGCCGGTATCGCGGCCTTCGGCTACGATCCGGCCGTTCGCGCCGATCTCCTGCTGCCAGCGGGTGAGGGTAGACCGCACCAGCGGCAGGGCCGAAACCCGTGAGGCCAGCATCCCCATCTCCGGCGTGCGTAAATGGGCGCCCACTTCCAGGCCGTCGACCAGCACCCGGACATCATCCTCGCCCGGGGCCGGCGGCAGCAGCTCGATGCGAATGGCGGCCAGCACGGCCTCTAGTTGGCTGCTGTCGGCCGGATCGATCCCTTTTTTCCGGCACTGATAGGCCACGGCGCGGTACATCGCCCCGGTGTCGAGATACGTATAGTGGAGCTTGGCGGCCAGGGCCCGCGACACCGTGGACTTGCCGCCGCCGGACGGGCCGTCGATGGTGACGATGCGCTTGCGCTCGCACATGCTCAGACCTCTTTGATCTGTTGAAAGGGGTGCAGACATACCTTCAAGGCGGCAGCAAAACGCAGGTTCTCGTCCCTCGTTCCCACCGTTATCCGGATGAATTCCGGATACCCGTAGGCCTTCATTGACCGCACAATCACCCCCTGGTGGAGCATGGCCTCGTACAGCTGGGTAGCATCGCAGTGGACATCGATGAGAAAAAAATTGGTGTACGACGGATAGGGCCGGCAACCGAGCTCGCGCACGGCCGCACTCAGCCAGGCCCTCCCCTCGGCGGTGCCGCGCAAGGTTTTCTGGTAGTGTTCCTCATCGGCCAGGGCCGCCAAAGCGCCGGCCTGGGCGGGCAGGTTGATGTTGAAGGGCTGGCGCACCCGGTGCAGCAGGGCCGCCACCTCCCGGTGCATGACCCCGAAGCCGACCCGCAATCCCGCCAGCCCGAAGGCCTTGGAAAAGGTGCGCAGGCTGACCACCGCCGGGATCTGCTCCGGCTGGCGGATATACCCGAGGATATCGATGCGTTCGCCTGGATCGACGAAATCGACGTAGGCCTCGTCCACCACCACGATCACCGACTGGGGCAGATCCCTGAGAAAGCGGTCAAAGGTCTCTTTTCCGATCAGGGTGCCGGTAGGGTTATTGGGATTATCGAGAAAAATCAAACGAGTACGGTCAGTGACCGCAGCGGCTATCGCCTCCAGGTCGTGGTGCATCTCCTTGAGCGGGATCACGATGTTTTCCCCGCCGCGCACCTGGACGAACTTCTGGTACATGAGAAAGGAGGGGTGACTGGTGATCACCGCGTCACCGGTGCCGACAAAGGCCTTGACCAGAAACTCGATCACCTCGTTGGAGCCGTTGCCGAGCACGATCTCCGCAGGCACCGCGCCGATCCAGTGGGCCACCGCCTCGGTGAGGTAGAAGCTGGCGCCGTCGGGATAGCGGTGCAGGGTGTGAAGCATGGTGCCGATGGCGGCCACCGCCTTGGGCGAGGGGCCCCAGGCATTTTCGTTGGAAGCCAGCTTGATGGCGTTGGTGACCCCATATTCCCGCTCCAGCTCATCCATGGGTTTGCCGGGCGGGTAGGGAACGATGGCCGCGATATGTGGGGGAACGGGGAGTTGCATAGTCAGGCGATCACCGGTTTTTTTCCTGCAACGCCGGCACGTTGTTCAAGGTTATGGGCAGCACGAAGGAGAATATCCTCGTTGAAATGGGCAGCCTGCAACTGCATGCCGATCGGCAGCCCCTCGCTGTTGAAGCCGCAGGGAACCGACATGCCGGGGGTGCCGGCCAGATTGGCGGAGAGGGTGAGGATATCGGAGAGATAGAGCGCCAGCGGATCGTCCGCCTTGTCGCCGATCTTCCAGGCCGGGGTCGGAGTCACCGGCGAGACCATCACGTCGCAGGCGGCAAAGGCGCGGGCGAAATCTTCCTTGATCAGGGTGCGTACCTGGGAGGCCTTTTTGTAGAAGGCGTCGTAATAGCCGGAGGAGAGGGCATAGGTGCCGATGAGGATGCGGCGCTTGACCTCGTCGCCGAAGCCGTGGGAGCGCGTCCGGTTGTACATCTCGATCAGGGAATCGGCGGTGCGGTCGCGAAAGCCGTAGCGGACGCCGTCGAAACGGGCCAGGTTGGAGCTGGCCTCGGCCGGGGCGATCAGATAGTAGACGGCGACGCAGTAGTCGGTGTGGGGCAGGGTGACCTCGACGATCTCGGCCCCGGCCTCCCGGAGCATGTCGATGCCGGCGCGCACCGTCCGCTCGACCTCGGGATCGAGCCCCTGGCCGAAATACTCCCGGGGAAGACCGATCTTCACTCCCTTGAGCCCATCCTGGAGGGCTTTGGTATAATCGGGAACAGCCAGGTCGATGGAGGTTGAATCGAGCGGGTCATGGCCGCAGATGGCGTTCATCAGCAGGGCGCAGTCGCGAACATCCTTGGTCAAGGGGCCGACCTGGTCGAGCGACGAGGCAAAGGCCACCAGGCCGTAGCGCGATACCCGGCCATAGGTCGGCTTCATGCCCACCGTGCCGCAGAGCGAGGCCGGCTGGCGGATCGAGCCGCCGGTGTCGGAGCCCAGCGAGGCAAAACACTCGTCGGCGGCCACGGAGGCGGCGGAACCGCCACTGGAACCGCCAGCCACATAGCCCGGTTTCCAGGGGTTGTGCGGCACCTGAAAGGCGCAGTTCTCGCTGGTGGAGCCCATGGCGAACTCGTCCATGGCCAGTTTGCCCAGGAGCACCGAGCCGGCATCCGCCAGCTTGGTCACCACCGTGGCGTCATAGGGGGCGATGAAATGCTCCAGCATGCGGGAGCCGCAGGTGGTGGGCATCGAGGTGGTGCAGAGCACATCCTTGACCGCCAGGGGAATGCCGCACAGCGGCTCGGCTTGGCCATTCTTGCGCCGGATGTCGGCCTGTTCCGCCTGGCGCAGCGCGCCTTCGCGGTCCAGGGCCAGGTAGGCCCGCACCGTGGGTTCGACGGCGTCGATCCGGGCCAGCACCGATTCGGTGAGGGCCACCGAACTCACTTCGCCGGCGTCGAGCAACCGCAACGCCTCATGTAGGGTCAACGAGTAATATTCCATGCTGTGTTTCTGCTGAAGGGAAAAAGGGAGTCAGGATCAGCCGATGACCCTCGGCACCACAAAGGATTCGCCGTTGTGTTCCGGACCGTTGGCCAAAGCGCGTTCCCGCGGCAAGGAGGGGCGCACCGCGTCCTCGCGGAAGGCGTTGACCACCTGCTGGGTATGGGTGGTGACCGCCACGCCGGTGGTGTCCAGCTCGTCGAGCTTGGCCACATAGGAAAGGATGGCGTCGAGCTGGCCGGTTATCCGGTCCACCTCGGCATCGCTCAACTCAAGACGGGCCAGCTTGGCCACATGCCGCACTTCTTCTCTGGTTATCTTCATGCGTGTCTGAAAGGAAAAAAACGAGGAAAACAGAAGCGGTTACCCGCAAACAAACAGCTACTGTTTATACAGCGAACGGGCGGAAAGAACAACCCCCGCAAAGATTTCAACCAACTCGGGGTCGAACTGGACGCCGGCGCAGCGGCGCAGCTCGCCCACCGCCTCGGGAGAGGTCAGGTTTCGCCGGTAATTGCGGCGCGAGGTCATGGCGTCATAGCTGTCGGCAATGGTGATGATCCGAGTCAGGGTATCCAGCTCATCGCCGCCGATACCATCCGGATAGCCTGAGCCGTCGAGCTTTTCGTGGTGATGGAGGATGATGTCGCGTTCCCGGTCCAGGAAGGTCAGGGGTTCAATGATGCTCGCCCCGATCACGGGATGTTTTTTGATCAGCGTCCACTCCTCCGGGGTCAAGGCGCCAGCCTTCTGGATACAGGAAAGATCGATCACCAGTTTGCCGATGTCGTGGAACTGGGAAGCCCGGCGGAGGACAATGATATCCTCCCTGCTCAGACCGGCAGCCTGCGCCAGGAGCAGGGCCAATTCCGTCACCCGTCTGGTGTGGCCGGCGGTGTAGCCATCCTTTTCTTCCATGGCGGTTTGCAGGCTCGACATGATCTGGACGGTCGCATTTTCCAGATGGTTGCTGTACTGCTCCAGCAGGAGATTTTTTTCGGCCAGTTCGTGGGTTTTGGCCTGGACCTCTATTTCCAACTGTTTCTTGTAGGCCTTTTCCTGAAGGAGAAAGTGCCGTTTTTCCGCGGCCTGCTTGACCTTGACATGAAACAGTTCGATGTCGGCAATCGGTTTGGTGAGAAAATCGTAGGCCCCGAGATGAATGGCCCTGACCGCGTAATCCATGGAGCCCGCGCCGGTGAGAAACAGAACCGGAATATCGACTTTTTGATGATTTAATTGTTCCAGGGTCTCAAATCCGTCCATATCCGGCATGTTGATATCAAGAACAATGACATCGAAATCATCCGACACCTGTTCGAGCACCTGCCGGCCGGAGGCAACGGCAACGACATCATGATTGAACATGTGGAGGATTTTCTCGATCGCTGATCGAACCAGCGTGTCATCGTCCGCTACAAGAATTTTTGACCTCATACCCACCAACCGCGTCGCTGGCACGAACCAGCATGTGGCTTACCATTCTTATCAACCAACCGCTTCCCTCTTGAAATATATTTTCTCATACATGGCCTGTGAAAAAAAGCAATATTCCTAGTACCGATTCATTTCGTCATAGCGGCCACCAGTTTTTCGCCCAGCGCACCGCCTGATCGATGTCGGCGGATTCGGCCTGGGCGGCGCGTAATCGCCCGCACGCAACCGCAGACAGCCAGGCCGGATGATCGGCAGCCAAGGGGCCGCCGCGCAGCTCACTGAGCACGGCCAACACCCCGTTGACCATGTTTTCCCGGCCATACCCGCCTTCCAGGGTCATCAGCACCTTGCCCTGACACAGCTCCGTTGCCAGCTCGACCAGAACCCTGGTCATATAGGCGATTCCCGTGGCCGTGACCCGCTGCAACCCGATCGGATCGCCGGCCATCAGGTCAAACCCGCAGGACACCAGGATGAGCTGGGGGCGATAGGCCCGGGCCAGGGGAACAAGCATTTCGTTAAAGATCCGCGCATACTCTTCGTCGCCGTGGCCGGCGCGCAGCGGGATGTTTACCGTGTGCCCCCGCCCGCGCCCTTCGCCGGATTCCGACAGAGCGCCGGTTCCCGGATACAGGGGGGATTGATGGCTGGAGCAGTAGAGTACCTTGGCGGTACGATAAAAGCTGCTCTGGGTGCCGTTACCGTGGTGGAGATCCCAATCGACGATCAGGATGCGGCGAAGCCCCAAGCGATGAATCGCCCATTGGGCGGCCACCGCGATGGTGTTGAACAGACAGAAGCCCATGGCCCTGTTCTGTTCGGCGTGATGTCCCGGTGGGCGGACCAGACAGAAGCCGTTGTCGATCTCGCCCCGTTGCAGCCGTTTGATGCCGTCGATGACCGCACCGGCGGCCATCAGGGCCGCTTCGCAGGAGTCGGCCGAGGTTCGGGTGTCGGCGTCGAGAAAGGCGGCGACATGCCGGGCGGTGGCGGCAACCTCTTGGATCAGTTCCGGATTGTGGTTGAGTTGGATCGAGGCACGGCTCGCCTTGACAAAGGAGGGAAAGAAAAGCTGGGCCGCCACTTCGGGCCGTTCCAGTTCCCGATAGACGCCACGCAGCCGATCGGCCGATTCCAGGTGGTCCCTGCCGGTGTCGTGGGCCAGAAACAGCGGGTGTTTATAGACCGCGGTCCGGCGCACGCATCCTCCCTGGCATGGTCAGGACCCCCTGTTCGGTGATGATCAGGTCCATGGGCACATCATGTTCCTGGGCCGGTATCCGGTCCACCATCTGGCAGGAAAAGGCCAGGCCGATCCGGATGGCCCGCGGCGCCTGGACAAGGAACCGGTCATAGTACCCCTTGCCGTAGCCAAGGCGATGGCCCAAGCGGTCAAAGCCCGTGCCCGGGATCACCGCCACCTCGATGGCGGCCGGCGGCTGCATCCGCTCCGGCACCGAAGACGGCAAGGGTTCAGGAATGCCCATGTAACCGGGGGCAAGATCATGGATCGGGTCGGATATGAGCACGGCCAGCATCCGTGCCTCATCCGGCAGGCTCATCGGCACGCTGACCGTTTTCCCCTGCGCCAGACAACAGGCGAGCAATGGAATGGTTCTCACCTCGCTGCGGAAGTGACAATAGATGAAAAAATGCTGTTTTTCCTGGAAAAAAGGGAGAGAAAGCACGGAGGCGACAATCCGCTCGCTGGCGTCGTCCCGTGCCGGCAAGGACATGCGGTCGCGTTCGGCCAGCAATTGGCGGCGGATTCGATGGCGTTCCTGTATCTGATGGTCGATCATGGGAGAGCGGTGTCTCTTCCTGAAAGAATGCAAAAGGGCGGCACCTTGCGGACGCCGCCCTCGTATCAACAAAGATAAAGCACAGGATCACATCGGCAACAACAGTTTGTTGGTATCCTCGTTCCAGGTCACCACCAGATACCAGATGGTGCAGAACCCGACGATCAGGGCCATGGTATACCCGTAACCCAAGGCATCGGGCAGATAGAGATATTTGCCCAGATAGCCCTTCTCCTCAAAATTGTACGCGGAGAACCAAGCCACCATCAACGAATTGGACAGCGAGAAAAAGGGTACGGCCACCCACAGCTTGATCTGCCCTTCACCCACGCGCCAGAGGGCGCCGGAACCGCAGCCCCCGGCCAGCATCGCCCCGAGGCCAAAGATGAAGCCGCCGACCAGGCCGCCCCAGCCAAAGGTGCCGCGGACATAGTTCATCGGGTCAAGCACGGGATCGCCGCCCAGACGGGTTGCCACCCCATATTTGAGGACCGCGGCGCCGACAGCGACAATCACGATGGAGAGGGCCACCGATTTGGCCATCTTGCAGTCACCGGTCATGTGCGGCTCACGGAAACCCTGGATCATGCACCAGCGGCCGCGCTGCATCGTGTAGCCGAGACCAGCGGCAATCAGCAGGATACCGGACAGCGAGGTGATGTATTCAACATAGTCGTCGCCATTAAAATTGGCGTAATAATTGGCGCACCAGATGATACCAACCACACCGGCAATGCCGAAAAGCAATTGGATGGGGTACGGGATTTCCAGGGTCCAGGAACCGCCGCCGCCCCAACTGATAAGCTCCATCTCCTTGTACAGCAGCCAGAGACCAAGAAGAACACCGGGAACGAGACCTATCCACATGGCAAAGCCATTGGCGGCGAGGTTGCCGATGGCGTTGTACATGCCGCCGACATTGCAGCCACCGGCCAGAGCCGAACCGATGCCCATCAGAATACCGGCGATGATGGCCTTGACATACTCGCGGATCGGGGGAAAGCGAAAGGCGAACTGGCCGCCGAGACAAGCGGAAATGAACGCGCCGGCAATGAATCCCAGACCGATGACGGAACCGGTGTTGAACAGCATGGATTTGGTCAGGATCTTATCGCCATCCTCATTGACAAAACCGACCAATTCCGCCAAGTCACCATTGAAGATCCCGGCGTGCCACAACATCCAGTCACCCCAGTTGCGGATCGCGCCGACTGCGCCCCACGGGCGCCACCACGCCATGATCAGGATGCTCAGCAGGGCGACAATGATGCCGGTCATGATCGGATTCCATTCCTCCTGACAGAGCGCTTTGTATAAATGTTTGATTTTTTGCCACAACACCTTGATATCTTCCATCTTCTTCAACAGCCTCCTTTTCCCTTAAATAATAATGGCGCCCATATTGAGTATCGTAAAAATAGGCTAAGTTTGCTCTAAACCGCCAAAAATACCGTCACACTTTGCATTTGTCAATAACAGCAACCCATCCCTTACATTCACCCCAACATCCCGCTGTTTTTCCGTCTCCCATGGTTTTCTCGTCCTTGGCCGGGCAGCCTCCGCCGCGGTCTCTGTTTCTATCTTGACAAGCACAGCTTTTATCTATAGATTAAATTGTCTTTTTTACATGTATAACATGGTCTTTTTAAAAAAGTATTTTCTTAAGGAGAACACACAATGAGTGACGTAAAAGTAGCACCTGATGGTCTGGCTGTCGCCGCGGTTCTGGATGCACGTGGTTTGAGCTGCCCCATGCCGCTCCTGCGGACCAAAAAAGAAATCGGCAAAATCAAATCGGGCGAAATCCTGCATATCCAGGGAACCGATCCGGGCTCCCGGAACGATATTCCCGGTTGGTGCGAGCGTGCTGGTCACGAGTATCTCGGCGAGAAAGAAGAGTCCGGGTACATTAGCTTTTTTATCAAAAAAGGTTGAGCACACCACTCAACCGATCTTTTTGAAGGAGGAAAAAGCTAATGGCTGCTGACCCAAACAAACTCGGAATATTTGTTACTTCACCTCAACATATGCGTCACATCCTTGGTATTGCCAAGGCAGCGGTGCGCGCCGGCAAAAAGGTAATGGTCTTCTTTACCTTTAAGTCCATTCATTTAACCAAGAATCCTCTTTTCTACGAACTGTCCCAGCTGTGCGCCGTGGAAGATTTGGCCATCTGCGCCGATAGTTACATCTGTGAAGGATTTGATAACGTCAACGATATCCCCCGTGGTCTGATCGACAAACAGATGCGGACCCAGGCTTTCCATGGCGCCATTCTCGACGAATGCGCCAAGTACATCGTCATGTAAGGAGATACGGAAATGGAATCATTGAAAGTATACATACTGATCGCCAACCGTGTTTACAATGACGGTATACGCTCGGGTTTAGGTCTTGCAGTGGAAAACCACTATGCCTTCCCTGTTATCATGAATGGTGAATTTCCTCGTTTTTCCAATTACATGTCGGAAAATATCGCGTGGATTTCCGATATGGAAGGTCAGGTGTTCAGTTGCGGCGCCGACGCACCCACCGATCTGCCCGAGGGGACCGAGATAGCCAATATTTCTTTGGAAGAACTTGGCGAGCGCATGAGAGAAGCCGATTTCATTATCCCTTACGGTCTTCCCAAACAGTCCCACGAGCCGCCCGCTGCTTGTGCTGAATAAACAAGAACACTTGACGTGGTGATACCATGAAAATATTGCAGGTCTACAGATCGGAACCCACCGAGGATGTAAAAAAATTGGTTGAAATTCTCAATCGTGATCGTGATGCCGATGAATTCAAGCTCTACATCGGTGAACCGAATTACGATACCTTGGTGCAGAAAATTTTTGCCAACGATAAAACCGTTTGCTGGTGGTAACATCGCCTCAGTGGCGGTCCTAGCGCTATCCACCCTGCCATTCTCACAATGGCAGGGTGTTTTTGTTTTCAGCACAATCTGTTGCTTTCATCCAAACCCTATCCTCTCCAAAAGATAATCGTGAAAATAGGGCCGGAACTCTCTTATTTTTATATTCTCCCGGGAAGGATGCACCCTGTTGGTCAGCAGAACCACGATCACCTCTTTTTCCGGATCCATCCAGAACGAGGTGCCGGTAAATCCCAAATGGCCTACACTGTACGGGGAAAAATACCGGCCACTGCTTGATTGCCCTGGTGACGGGGTGTCGAAACCAAGCCGCCAATTGCCTGCCGGTGACTGCCATTGTAATGCCAATCGGAGCAGATCATTGGAAAAAGCGGGATGACAAGCGCTCTCCCGCCAGCAATCCAGCAAACATTCACATAACCGCAAAACCCCGGCCACGGTCCCAAAGAGCCCGGCATGGCCAGCCACACCGCCCATGAGCCAGCAATGCTCGTCGTGGACCTCTCCTTGGATTGTTGTTTGCCGCCACGAGCAGTGCTCGGTTGCCGCTATTCTCTTTTTTTCTCTTTCCACCGATCCGTCCAAGGGCAGAAAGAGGAGATGCTCCGCCAATTGCAAGGGTCCGGTAACGTGCTGCCGGTAGAACTGCTCAAGTGGCTGTCCGGCTATTTTTTCGATAACCTGTCCCAGGAGAATAAAACCCAGATCACTGTAGCAACAGGTTGTTTTGGGTGGATACATCAAGGGTTCGGTCAATATTTTATCGAGAAGAAGTAAAATATTTTTTTTTGAGAAATGGGGATTGAAATCAGAAAAATACGGGAAGTAAGCGGGTAACCCTGAAGAATGGTTAAGAATATCAAAAATGGTTATATATTTTTTTTCCGGTGGAAGGTTAGACTTCAATAAGGACAGACAGGTGTCATCCCCTTGCATTTTTCCAGACATGATGAGCGTGAGGGTGCAAAGGGTGGTGCACAAGGGTTTGGTCAGCGAAGCTAAATCAAACAAAGTCGATGGATTTACTGGCACCCCTAATTGATCATACCGGGTCACGCCCCCACTGAACCATCCCCGATACCGCACCTTTTTTTGGACCACACTGACCGCTGCTGAAACACCGGAAAAGACCCCTTCAGCCAAACCCTTTTCACAGGCCTCCCTGACCACAATATTTACTCGATTTTGCATTGTTTTATAGAGGGTGAAATTAAATTATTTGTTTGATATTTCAAACAATTTCGAGTAATTTGCATTTTGATTAACATGTTAACAAACCTGTTAAAACCATGTGCGTGAAGCTGTTGAAAGAAAAAGCAAAAACACCTTTTTGAATTATCAAGGACGGCCAAGCCGGCTTTCAATATCTTTTTTAACATAAAAAATATTGAAAAAACGAACCATTATTCTCCTTGTGAACATTCTCACACCCTTAATACCACCAATACATTTTCTAAAAAAAGGAATGTTTTTATGGGCTTTCATTTTAACGTCAGTAGAGATGATCTCCTTCGGGCTATCAGTGCACAACAAAACATTACCAACAAAAAAGGAACGTTGGCTATTTTGGCGAATGTTTTGCTCGATGTCGGGACGGACCATGTCGTTTTTACCGGGACCGATCTGGAGATAGGACTCAAACAAACCCTGCCCGCTGAGGTTTTTGAGACCGGACTTTTGACCCTGCCGGCCAAAAAACTGTTTGAATTGGCTCGGGAATCCAATTCCACGATTATTGAATTTAAGGAACTCGACAATCATTGGGTGGAGATAACCGCCGGTTCAAGCCTGTATCGTCTGGCTGGGATGTTGGCGGATGAGTTCCCGCAGTTTCCGGCTTATGATGAGCACAACATGGTTCAGATCGAAAGTGAAGTCATGGCTGATCTTGTTGATAAGACTGTGTATTCCATCGCTTTGGATAAAGAAAACATGTTCACCTTGACAGCTGCCTTACTACAAAAGGTGAAAAAAGACGATCATCTCTTCTTGAAGATGATCACATCCGATGGACACCGTCTGACGATTATGCGCAGGGAAGTCGACGCCAGTCTTGACGATTTGCACATGAATGCCACGACATTGATACCAAGGAGAGGGGTGCAGGAAATACGAAAATTCTGCGAGAATAAAAATGTTTTTTCTTTTGGTATTGAACAAAAACAAGCGGTGTTAAAGAGTGAAGAATCCCTCTTGATTATTCGTCTGATGGAAGGAGATTTCCCAGATTTTCAAGGATTGCTGAATGTTCTTTCCAAAGAAAATTCAGCTTATATAAACAGACTCCGTTTTCTTGAAGGATTGAAACGAATCAATCTTTTTACAGAAGATCTTTTTCATGCCATAAAAATTGATATCCAAGATAACAAGATGGTTCTGACTTCCCAAAATGCCGATTTTGGTTCGGCAAAAGACGAATTCACCGTCGATTACACCGGAAAACCACTTTCTTTGGGTTTCAATTGCCGATATTTTATCGAAAGTCTTCAAGTCATGGAAGGATCAGTTATTACAGCAAGCATCAATAATCAAGAGAGTCCTTGCATGATTACCTCAGAGGAAGATGCAGGATTTCTCAGTGTCATAATGCCAATGAAAATTTAAAAGATGAATAATTTTTTCATCATCTTTTATCTTTGTTTTTTAATATCCAAGCAAATATAGGCAAAAAGTGAGTGAACGAACTGAAACATCGTATGATGCGGAACAAATAAAAGTTCTTGACGGACTCGAAGCGGTCCGGAAGAGACCTTCCATGTACATCGGTAATACCGCATCGGAGGGTCTGCACCATCTCATTTATGAAGTGGTCGACAATTCCATCGATGAGGCGTTGGCAGGCCATTGCAATGCCATTAGTATCATTATTCATGAAGACAACTCGGTGACCGTGGAGGATAACGGCCGGGGTATCCCCGTGGACAGGCACCCCACCGAGCAGATGTCCGCCCTGGAACTGGTCATGACCACCTTGCACGCGGGCGGTAAATTCGATCATTCCACCTACAAAGTTTCCGGCGGGTTGCATGGCGTCGGCGTTTCGGTGGTCAACGCTTTGAGTATCCGCACCGTGGCCCAGGTGCGGCGAAACGGAAAAGTGTATCAACAGAGCTATGCCTACGGCACCCGCTCCGGCGATTTGGAAGTTATCGGCACCAGCGAACAGACCGGCACCACCATCTTTTTCAAACCTGATCCGGATATTTTTACGGAAACAACCGAGTTTGAGTATGAAATAGTGAAAACCCGGATGCGGGAGCTCGCTTTTCTCAATAAAAACATAAAAATAACACTCAAGGATGAAAGGGATGGCGCCGAAAACATCTTTTATTTCGACGGCGGTATCGTGTCCTATGTTGAATACCTTAACCGCAACCGGACCTGCATTCACCCCACTCCCATCCTCATTTCCGGGGAGCGCGATGCGGTTCAGGTTGACATCTGTCTTCAATATTTTGATGGGTATTCCGAACGCCTTTTTTCTTTTGTTAATAATATCAACACGAGAGAAGGGGGCGCTCATGTGGCTGGCTTCAGGGCGGCTTTGACCAAGTGTATCAATCGCTATGCCAGTGACGATCTGGTGCCCAAACATCTGAAGGAAAAAATGGGGGGGGACGACGTCCGCGAGGGATTGACCTGTGTTATTTCCGTCCGGGTGCCTAATCCGCAGTTTGAAGGGCAGACCAAAACTAAACTGGGCAACTCGGAAGTAAAATCCATTGTTGAATCGCTCTGTAACGAAAAACTGGGCGCTTATTTGGAACAGAATCCAGCGGTGGCCCGCAGCATCCTGAACAAGGCGGTGGAGGCAGCTCGCGCCCGCGACGCCGCCCGCAGGGCCCGTGACCTTTCACGAACAAAGAGCAACCTCTCGGTGCTGATGGCCGGAAAATTGGCCGAATGTCAAAGTAAGAATCCGGCTGATCGGGAGTTGTTCATCGTCGAGGGCGATTCCGCCGGCGGCTCGGCCAAGCAGGGGAGGGACCGGTCCGTGCAAGCTATTTTGCCCCTGCGCGGCAAGATCATGAATGTGGAAAAGGCGCGCTTCGACAAGATCCTCAGTTCCGAGGAGATCAAGCAACTGGTGGCCTCCTTGGGAACCGGGATCGGCAGCGAGGAGTTTGACCTGGAGAAGCTTCGCTACCACAAAGTCATCATCATGACCGACGCCGACGTCGACGGCGCCCACATCCGGACCCTACTGCTTACCTTTTTTTACCGGCAAATGCTGCCGCTAATCGAAAAGGGCCACGTCTACATCGGTCAACCACCCCTTTACCGTCTGGGCAGAGGGAAAAAAGAGCAGTATTTCCTCAACGATGAGTCCCTGAACGCCTATCTGTACTCTCAGGCCAGCCAGCTGATGCGCATCCAGACCGGCGAAGATAATGTCATCGCCGAGGCCGATATGGTCCCGATTCTGCGCAAACTTTCGGCTTTTGAAAGGGTTTTGGCTTTTTTGGAGCGGTTGAATATCCATGAACCCTTGGCCCTCTTTTTACTCGAACACAATGTCCATTCCGCCCGTCAGTTCGAAGACCGGGGATTTGTCGATGCTTTGATCGGTCAATTGACTGAACAGGGCGCCCGGGTTGGTGCCGTCCGTTCCTGTTCATGGCGCCCTGCCTGCGTGGAATGGGAGGTTGTTTTTCAGGGACAGGGCCATATGGCGGCCGTTCTCGGACCGAATATTCCGTTGATTAATGAGTATCGCCACGCCATTGAACTCTATAAAACCATCAAGCCGTACCTGGGGGTTGCTTTCACCGTGACCAGAACAACAACCGGCGGCCAGGAAACCATGTTGACCGCGGACAACTGGCGGCGGCTGATCGAACTGGTCCGCGAGGAAACCTTCAAGGGCAGTCATCTGCAGCGGTACAAGGGGTTGGGTGAGATGAATCCCGAGCAGTTGTGGGACACCACCATGAATCCGGCCAACCGGACCCTGGTCCAGGTCAAGATCGATGATCTTGAACAGACCGACGACATATTCACGACGCTCATGGGGGATAAGGTCGAACCCAGGCGGGAATTCATCCAGAATCACGCCCTCGAGGTTGCCGCTCTCGACATCTGAGAGCTGCGCGCGCACCAATCCTCCTCAGCCAGAGTCTCTTAGGAATTAACAATGACGGAACATGCAATAGAAAGTGGTCATCAACCGACCATCTCCATCTCCAGGGAGATGCGAAAATCCTACCTGGATTACGCCATGTCGGTGATCATCGGCCGGGCCCTGCCCGATGTCCGCGACGGGCTGAAGCCGGTGCATCGCCGCACCCTTTTCGCCATGCGCGAGCTGGGCAACACCTATAACCGGCCCTATATCAAGTCGGCGCGCATCGTCGGTGATGTCATCGGTAAGTATCATCCCCACGGCGATACCGCCGCCTACGACACCCTGGTGCGCATGGCCCAGGATTTTTCCATGCGCTACCCTCTGGTGGATGGCCAGGGTAACTTCGGCTCCATGGACGGCGATTCGGCCGCGGCCATGCGGTACACCGAGGCGCGGATGACCCGGCTCGACCAGGAACTGGTGGCCGACCTCGACAAGGAAACCGTCGACTTCGTTCCCAACTACGACAACTCCCTGCAGGAACCCGCTGTTCTACCTTCCAAGATCCCCAACATCCTCATCAACGGTTCGGAAGGCATCGCCGTGGGCATGGCCACCAAGATCCCGCCGCACAACCTGACCGAGGTGATCGACGGCCTGATCACCCTGGTGGATAACCCGGAGATCACGGTGCACCAATTGATGGAGATCATCACCGGACCGGATTTCCCCACCGGCGGCTTCATCTGCGGCCGGGCCGGGATCCGCGAGGCCTACGAGACCGGCCGCGGCGTGATCGTCATGCGCTCCAAGACCCACATCGAGCAGCGGGGAGCGCACGGGGAATCGATCATCATCACCGAGATCCCCTTTCAGCAGAACAAGGCGTCCCTGGTGGAAAAGATAGCCCTGCTGATCAAGGAAAAGCGGATAACCTCGATCGCCGACATCCGGGACGAATCCGACCGGCACGGGGTGCGCGTGGTGCTTGATCTGCGTAAAGACGAGATTCCGGAGGTGGTCATTAACCAGCTGTACAAAATGACCCCGCTGCAAAAGAGTTTCGGCATCATCCTGCTGTGCATCGTCAACAACAAGCCGGAGATCCTCAACCTCAAGCAGATTCTCCAGCATTTCCTCATCCATCGCAAGACCGTGATCTACCGGCGGACCGCCTTTGAATTGCGCAAGGCCGAGGAGCGGGCCCATATCCTTGAAGGATTGAAAATCGCCATCACCCACCTGGACGAGGTGGTCGAGCTCATCAAGGGATCGGCCAACCCGGTTGTGGCCAAGGAAGGCTTGATGGCCCGGTTTGAACTCTCCGAGATCCAGGCCCAGACCATTCTCGACATGCGCCTGCAACGTCTCACCGGATTGGAACGTGAGAAAATAGTGAGCGATTACAATGAAATCATCGAAAAGATCGCCTGGCTTAAGCAGGTGCTCGGCGATGACAACCTGGTGACCCGGATCATCCGCGAGGAGTTTGAAAAAATCCGCGAAGAATATGGCGACGGCCGGCGCACCGAGATCATCGACGCCCCGGACGAGATCCTGCCCGAGGATCTGATCTCCCCCGAGGAGATGGTGGTCACGGTATCCCATTCCGGTTACATCAAGCGCAACCCGATCAATCTTTATCGGGCGCAACGGCGCGGCGGCAAGGGGATCAAGGGCATGGTGACCCTGGATGACGACTTTGTCGTCAATCTCTACACCGCCTCCTCACTCGACACTTTCCTCTTTTTCACCAACAAGGGGCGGGTGTTCTGGCGCAGGGTCTACGAACTGCCGTTGGCCGGCCGGACCGCGCGGGGCAAGGCGGTCATCAACCTGCTGGAACTGGGGGAAGGGGAAAAGGTGGCAGCCATCCTGCCGGTGGCCGATCTCGCCAATATGGATGACACTGTTTCAGTATTGACGGTCACCAAGCTGGGCCGGGTGAAAAAAACCTTTATTTCCGAATATAAACGGCCATTGCGCAAGGGCAAGTTCGGCCTGACCATCCGCGACGACGACGAAATTCTCTCGGCAGCCATCACATCGGGCGACGACGAAATTATCCTGGTCACCAAGAAGGGGCTATCCATCCATTTTCACGAAAACGATGTCCGCGCCATGGGGCGGCTGGCCGCCGGCGTCAAGGGCATCAGCCTGGGAGAGGACGACGAGGTGGTGGGGGTGGCTGTCCTGCAAAGCGACGATTCCATCCTCACGGTCACGGAAAATGGCTACGGCAAACGGACGGCGGTGGCGGAATATCCGCTCCAGGGCCGGGGGGGCAAGGGCGTGTTCACCATCAAAACCAGCGAACGCAACGGCAATGTCGTCGGTGTGCAGCCGGTGGTCGACGACGACCAGGTGATGCTGATCGCTAATTCCGGCAAGATCATCCGCATGCCGATGGACACGGTCCGCATCATTGGCCGCAACACCCAGGGGGTCCGTCTGATCAACCTGGAGGAGGGCGAGTTTGTGGTCGATATGTCCATGCTCGCCCGGGAGGAAGGGGTTGACGGTGAGGACGAAGGGTTCGAGGATGAGTATGACGAAGAATAAAGTCGCGATGATCGGGGCGGGAAGCTGGGGAACAGCCTTGGCCTTGCTGTTGGCGCGCAAGGGGTACCCGGTCACGCTCTGGGACCGGGACGGGGAACACGTCGCGCAACTGGCCCAAGACCGGGAAAACAAACGCTACCAGCCGGGACACTCCTTTCCCGGGATCCTGGAGGTCACTGGCTCGCTTGCCGAGGCAATTGAGGGTGCCGGATGCGTGGTGATGGTGGTGCCCTCTCACGGCTACCGGGCGGTGTACCGGCAGGTATATCCGCTGCTCCGGGAAGGGGTGCTGGTGGTTTCCGCAGTCAAGGGTATCGAGATCGATTCCGGTATGACCATGACCCAGATCATGCGGGCCGAGGGTGGCGAGGCGAAAACCGTTCATCTCGGGGTGCTGAGTGGTCCCAGTTTCGCGGCGGAGGTGGCCGACCGGCAACCCACGGCGGTGACCGTGGCCTTTACTGATCCCCAGGCCGCCGCAACCGTTCAGCATCTCTTTTCCACCGACACGTTCCGCGTATACTCCTCCGGCGACGTCATTGGCCTGGAGATCAGCGCTGCCATGAAAAACGTGATAGCCATAGCCGCCGGCATCTGTGACGGGCTCAACTATGGTCTCAACACCCGGGCTGCCCTGATTACCCGCGGACTGGCGGAAATCACCCGCCTGGGCGTGGCCATGGGCGGCGACCCGCAAACCTTCGCCGGTTTAGGGGGTCTCGGCGATCTGGTTCTGACCTGCACCGGCAATTTGAGCCGGAACCGGACCGTGGGGCTGAAATTGGGATCAGGGTTGACCCTGGAGCAGGCCTTGAGCGAGATGAAGATGGTGGCGGAAGGGGTGAAAACCACTCAATCCTGTTATGCGTTAGCCTCGGAACTCCGGGTGGAGATGCCGATTCTGGAACAGGTGTACCTGGTCCTCTACCACAACAAACGCTGCCAGGACGCGGTGGTCGAACTCTTTCAGCGCGATTTGAAACAAGAATCCGAGGTGTTGTCCCGTTAGTCCACGTAACCAGACGAAGCGGGAAACCCTCCAGTGAAAGGGACGGTGGAGGCGCCGCTACCGGTGATTTACCGTATTATAAATTCCACGGAGGTCAGTTATGAAGAAATGGGAATGCACGGTCTGTGGCTATATTCATGAAGGCGAGGAACCGCCCGACGAGTGTCCGGTCTGCTCAGCCGAAAAAAGCCTCTTTGTCGAGCTGGTTGAAAAAACAGCGGACCAGACCACGGCCCCCCAACCGCAACCCGAGGTCAAACCAACCCTGTTGCGCAGGATGTATGCCATGGCTTCGACATTGATCGTCAAACATCATCTCCACCCGATCATGGTCCACACCCCGAACGGTATTGTGCCGATGGCGCTGGTTTTTCTGCTGATCGCCGCCGGATTTTCCTTGCCGCTTTTCGAAACCGCCGCCCTCTACAGTCTGGTGTTTGTCCTGATTGCCATGCCTCTGGTCGGGTTTACCGGATACGTGATGTGGCAACAGCGCTATCGAGGTGCCCTGACCACCATGTTCAAGATCAAGATCTGTGCTTCAATCGTGACCGTCACGCTTCTGTGTACCTTGATTATCTGGCGGGTCGTGCAGCCGGATATCGTGACCACCGCCTCCACCGGCCGGTGGGTGTTTCTGGGCCTGTCCAGCCTTCTAGTGGGAGCGGTGGGTGCCGCTGGACATATTGGAGGGAAACTGGTTTTTGGCAGCCGGAAAGGGTGATTTTTTCGTGATAAAAGATATTAAATGGTTTTTATTCCTGTTTACACTTGCCTCCTGTCCGGAGGTAGGGTATTTTTGTCCTGTTGACGTAAAAAATTGAACATTCAAAAGAAATCCGATAGGGAGGAACGTAATGCCAACAACAAAGGACAATCTCAAGGAAGCGTTTGCCGGAGAAAGCCAAGCGAATCAAAAATATCGTGCTTTTGCCAAAAAAGCCGAGAAAGACGGTTTCGTGAATATTGCCAAGCTGTTCAGGACCACTGCCGAGGCGGAGCGCATTCACGCCGAGGGCCATCTCAAGGCACTGGACATGATCGCCTCCACGGCGGAAAACTTGCAGGCCGCCATTGACGGCGAAACCTACGAATTTACCGAGATGTATCCGCCCATGGTCGAACTGGCGGTTGCCGACGGGCATAAGGCGAAAACCATGTTCAAATTTGCCGTGGACGCCGAAGCCGTTCATGCAAAAATCTATGCCAAGGCCCTCGAGGCGGTGAAAAAAGGGGTGGATCTCGATGTCAGTGCGTTTTATCTGTGCCCGGTGTGCGGCTATATCGAGCTGGGATCGGCCCCGGAGAAGTGCCCGGTGTGCGGTGCCAAACAGTCGATTTTTGAGCAGGTAGCCTAACACTGCAACCCTGACCGGAGGGCACGGACTTTTCGATCTCTCCGGGGCCAAGGGCAAGAGAAGGTAGACCTCCCGGAGCGGGGCGGCATGCACCGCCTCCGGCCCGGAAAAACGCACCGATACCGGCGCAATCATCTGGGAATACCGAACCACTGACGCCTTCATGGCACAACAATGGGCAAGGTCCTCTGTATTCAGCGGCAGCCTTGCCCCATTTCCGTTGATGCATGAGCCTGCTCGATCAACACTCTGTTTTTTCCGCCATGCTGCAAGACGGCCCCTTTGCCGTTGGCGATGCCCCACCCTTGGCTCACCCCTTCTCTAGGGAGACCAAGGCCTGGGTGCAGCATATTCACACCAACCAGTTGCTGAAAACCAAATACCGTTCGGTGCGCAATCAGGTCTTCGATCTGTTGGGCATCAACGCCTACGATGAAATCCTGGCGCTGATCCACGACAAGGAGTTGCGGGCCCGGGCGCAGGAACGTGCCCATTTGCTGCTCGGCAACATGTTCGGCATCGGGACCTCGCCCCAGGAGATTGTCCGCCATCTCCACGAATATGCCCGCACCGCCGACGACGTCATCAGCTCGCTCCGGGCCAAGGTGCTGGCTCCGTATAGCGCCCATATCGAAACCACCAACGAAATCGTCACCGCCTGGGACCCGGTCGAACTCCTCCTGGCCCTGTTCGATGATCGTTTCCATAAAAAGGCCCGCTTCGAGGCCAAGCGCAAACTGGCGCTGATGGGCCTGGCCGCTTCCATCGACCAGAGGGAGCGGGAGACGAAAATTGCCGAGAAGTTCCTCGATTTCCTCGATTTCCTCAACGCCTTTGTCTGGAGTCCCGATTACCGGATCGGCGAGCTCGACATCCGCTACCTCCACAGCACCCATAATCCCGACGACTTCAGTTGCCGCACGGTCACGGTGCTCTCCGAGGACGAGGCCCGGTCGGTTGCACCGGCGGCCGGGGAAAAACTCACCCTGATCAAACGGCGCCGTTTTCGCGACAACGGCACCGATATTCCCATTTACGTCACCATCCGCAAAAAGGAGCCTGCGGCCAAGGTGCTCAAACTCCTGCGGAAGAACGAAAAAAATCCGGCCACAGCGGTCGACGACGAACTCGGCCTGATGGCGGTGCTCGATTCGGTCAACGATGTCAAGCGGTTCGTGCGCCATCTCACCCGGAGCGCGGCCCGGGCCGAATCGTTCATGACCCTGGAGGATATCTCGGACACCCTGACCGGCGGCGAGTATCACAGCACCGCCACCGGCAGTTCGGGCAAGACCGCGATGCTCAAATTCTTTGCCCGCACCGGCGGCATGCGCATCGAATTCATCATCCACACCAACCGTTCCTACCTCAACTACATCTATCAGCGCGACGTGGCCCACGACGAATACGAGGTCAAGCGAATCTTCGACACCGGCGTGGTAGCTTTTCTCTTTCCTCCGGACATCTATCGCCTGGATCTGGACAGGATCCGCGACCACCAGTTGACCAGGTTCCGTAGACGGATCGAGGAAAACTGACCGTTCAGCCCGGCAACCGCCATTTTTTTTGCAGGTGCACCCAAAAATGTTGGTTCCGCAGCTTGCGGATTCAACAGGAAAAATATATCGTGCTCATTCGATTTTCCTGTGCCGCGCACGATCAGGCTTGATGCCCTAACCCTCGAATGTCTCAACCGCCATGACCGCTATTCACTCCTCACACGTACCGGCGTCCGCCATTCTGTTGATCCATTGCCCCGACAGCAAGGGGATCGTTGCCACGGTCAGCGAGTTTATCTACACAAACAACGGCAACATCACCTACCTCGATCAACACGTCGACATCGTGCGCAAGGTATTTTTCATGCGGATCGAGTGGGAATTGGAAAATTTTATCATTCCGGACGACAAGATCGGCGAGTATTTCGATACCCTGATCGCCAAGAAATTTGACATGCAGTGGCAGTTGCACTTCTCCCACGAGGTGCCGCGCATGGCCCTGTTTGTTTCCAAAATGCCCCATTGCCTCTACGACATCCTGGCGCGCTGGAAATCGCAGGAAATCGAGGTGGCCATTCCCTTGATCATCAGCAATCATCTCGATCTCGAACCGGTGGCGCGCCAATTTGGCATCGATTTTCACCACTTCGAAATCACCAGCCAGAACAAACAGGATCAAGAGCAGGCCCAGATGCAACTGCTGGCGGAGCATCAGGTCGAATTCATCGTGCTCGCCCGCTACATGCAGATCCTCTCAGCGGAATTCGTCAGCCGGTACAAGAACCGGATCATCAACATCCACCATTCCTTCCTGCCCGCCTTTCCCGGGGCCAAGCCGTACCATTGTGCCTTTGAGCGCGGCGTCAAGGTCATCGGCGCCACCAGCCACTACGTCACCACCGAGCTCGACGCCGGCCCCATCATTGCCCAGGACATCATCCGGGTCAGCCATGCCGACTCGGTGGAGGATCTGATTCGCAAGGGGAGGGACTTGGAAAAGTTGATCCTGTCCCGCTCGATCTGGCACCATCTGCAGCGCCAGATCCTGGTCTACCAGAACCGGACCGTGGTTTTTTCCTGAGACGGTCCAGCCCTTTTTTCACGGAGCCCCGTCGTCCGGCGGTCCCGCCATCTCAAAGAGGTGGAATTCGAGACTCCCCTCGTAAATGAGAAAGGTGCCGACATACCTTCCCGGATCATCGGGTACGGCGGTGTTGGTGGTATAGATACCCAGATGCCGCTCCTGCGGCGGCAGGTCCGGATCCACGAGGACCCACAGCAGCGGCGCGTCGTTTCCCTTGGTCTGCACGGTCAGGATCTGCGCGCCAAAGGGAAGGGGAATGGATTGAATCCGGTTGGGCGTGAGTTCAAATTTCCAGATGGTTTTCATGTTCTTTCCTGCTGTTTGTTGTCGGTATCACCTTGACCGGTGAAGCGGCCGGAATCCTGTTTCTAGCACATTTGGCGCCGGCGCTCCACTGTCATGTTGTGTTCCGCAGGTTCACGTGTACGCACTGCCAAGCAGTGGGCATGCAAAAAGAGATGATCCCATCACCCTGCTTTTCCATAAATATGGCTCAGATTGATTGCCCAGACGAACACGCGATGCTGACACGCCCCGGCGGATCTTGTATTGTATCCTGCAAAAAAGCGTATCGTCGCCTGAACCGGCAGGCTGCGGCTCGTTTTTCCACCACTTGATTGCGCATGCAATGGACATCCTCCTGCTTCTCCTGCTTATCCTGCTGAACGGCTTTTTCGCCATGGCGGAAATAGCTGTACTCTCCTCACGGAGTGCCCGTCTGCAAAAATTGGCCAATGAGCACAGACGAGGCGCCCGCTCGGCACTGGCGTTAAAGAATGCCCCGGCCGTCTTCCTGTCCACCATTCAATTTGGTATCACCCTGGTGGGCATCCTCAGCGGTGCCATCGGTGAAAACGCCCTAGTCGAACCGCTTGTTGACTGGCTGGCCCAGGTTCCGTTGTTTCAGCCGTACGCCCAAGCCATGGCGTTGAGCCTGGTGGTCATGGGGTTGACCTATTTTTCCGTGGTGGTCGGTGAACTGGTTCCCAAGCAGCTGGGATTGCTGGAACCTGAAAAAACAGCCTCTCTGGTGGCCCCGCCGATGAAGATGCTGGCCCGTGCCGCAAAGCCTCTGGTCTATTTTTTTTCGGTATCGTCCACTGTGCTGTTGCGGATCCTGGGTGCCAGGAAAAGAAGAGGGTCCTCGGTCACCAATGAGGAGATCAAAATTTTGATGGAGCAAGGCGCCGAGGCCGGTGTGTTTCACGAGAGCGAGCAGATGCTGGTCTCCAACGTCCTCCGCCTTGACGAACAGCCGGTGGTGGCGATCATGACCCATCGTCAGGATATTGATGTGCTCGATATCGGGAAGCCGGAGGCAGAAATTCGGCACTTCCTCGCGCATTGCCCGTTTTCACGGATCATTGTTTGCCGGGGCGGGTTGGAGGAGGTGGTGGGATTGTTGCGCACCGCCGATCTGCTGAAGGCCGCGCTTGCCTGCGAACCGTTGAAGATTGAACAGCACCTCCACCAGCCGCTGTATGTTCCTGAATACGTGACCACCACCCAATTGCTGGAGAATTTCCGCAAGGTACGATTGCAGTGCGCCCTGGTTGTGGATGAGTACGGCGACATTCAAGGCCTCGTGACCCTGACCGATGTGCTGACCGCCATTGTCGGCGCAGTGCCTTCCTCCAAACGCATCGAAGAGCAGGAGTTCATCAGACGAGACGATGGATCGTGGTTGATCGACGGGGGTGCCGCCATCGGACAGGTCAAATCGACCCTGGAAATCACCCAGGCGCTTTCCGGTGAAAAAACTCACACCTTCCATACCTTGGCAGGGTTTGTTATTTATATGCTCGGGCGTATCCCGCAAGAGACCGATCATTTTGAGGAACACGGCTACCGTTTTGAGGTGATTGACATGGATGGAAACCGTATCGACAAAATATTGGCGACACGCGTTGCTCCTTCGTAACGACCTGCCGGGAACCGGACAGGCCGTCAGGAAGACCAACCCCAAAAAATGCGCTGCACAGAATAAATTGAAATCATTAAAATTTTTCTTAATCATTTTTTTGTTTTTCCTCTTGAAAACGACCGCCGCCGGCGCGGGAGCGCAACCCCCCCGCTATGCCCTCGCCTACGCGTGGGACACGGAGCGGCAACGTCTGTTCGAATACCGGGAAAGACTGGCGTCCCTGCTGGGACAGACCATCGGCACCCAACTCAAGATTGTCGGGCGCGATCAGGCATACGGGGTGGTCTGGGATCTCCAGGGCACCTCTGCGCAGGCGAGAAAGGCCGCGGACCAGCACAATGCGAAACTGCGGCGGGCGGGACTCAAACCGGCGCAGGTCATCACCACCACCAGTTTTTCCAGCCTCTACCATATCTGTTTTACCCGGGCGTCAAATCCCGCACCCCTGAAGGCCGATTATAGCCGCCTCAAACAGGGGCTCGGCGGCCAAGCCGGGGAGAAGCTGGCCATCGAACAGATCGATGCCCGGCAGTATGCGCTTGTCTACCGGTGCTGGGAGAGCAAGGGTGCAGCGCTCAGGATTGCCAGGGACCAAGCGTCGCTGCTGCCGCAGAAAAAGGGGAGGCCGTCCCTCATTCCCGCCGAGGGCCGGCCAATTGTGCAGGTCGTATCGGGTGCTCCCACCACCCTGGCGGACAGTAAAAAAGGAGGGGCGTCCCGCGACGCCCTGCCGCCGGTCACCTCGAAGGAGAGGGAGCGGCTCCAGCCGCAAGGCGCGCCACTACGATCCGAGGCCGCGGCGGGAGGCAACAGCAGGATGGAGGCCTTTCTCCAGGAAGAAATACAAAAAGGCAAGATCCAGCCGCAGGCGAGAACAGGATGGGCGGCCTACGATCTCACCACCAACAGCTATCTGGTCGGCGTCAACCTCAATCGCCCCTTTCAGGCGGCCAGCATGATCAAACCTTTTGTTGCCCTGGCGTTTTTTCACCAGGTCGACAAGGGAAAAGCGGCGTATACGGCGCAACATCGCCGGATGATGGAGGCCATGATCCAGCACAGCAGCAATCAGGCAACCAATTGGTTTATCCGGCAGCTTGGCGGTCCCACCCGATGCGAGACCCTGTTGAAAAAAGAATATGGCCCCCTGGTTGGCCAGATCAGGATCAAGGAATATATACCTCCCGACGGGCGGACCTATCAAAACAGCGTGCAGCCAGCCGGCTATATTCAATTTCTCAAGGCGCTCTGGCATTATCAACTGCCCAATGCCAAGGAGATGCTGCGGGTGATGTCGCTGCCCGGCCCGGATCGTCTCGTGTACGGCTCTGAGGTCCCGGATAACACGGAAGTCTACAACAAAACCGGCACCACCTCCCTTTTGTGCGGCGACATGGGCATCCTGGTGGCGCGGGCCAAGGACGGCCGCAAGGTTCCCTATGCCATTGTCGGCATTGTCGAGCGCCCGTCAAAAGCTGCGGATTATAAACAATGGATGCATACCAGCGGCGGCGCTATCCGTGATTTTTCGTCGCTGGTCTACGAGGAAATGAAACGGAAGCACAACCTCCTCTGAGCACAGAGGCCCGCCCGGCGCCTCCACCCCCCTCACTTCGCCTGGTTCGACCACAGGCACTCCTCCAGTTGTTCCTTGGGCACGGGGTGGCTGAGAATAAACCCCTGGAGTTCGTCACATCCCATGGCGTTGAGCGCGGTCAACTGGTGCTCGGTTTCGACACCTTCGGCTACTACCTTGAGATTGAAGCTCTTGGCGATGCCGATGATGGAATTGAGGAGGGAATGGCTGTTGTTGCCGGTGATCTCCAGGTTGTGGATAAAGGATTTGTCGATTTTGAGGGTGGTGAGGGGAAACAGCTGGAGGTGACTGAGGGCCGAATAGCCGGTGCCGAAATCATCGATGGCAATGGAGACCCCCATAGCTTTCAGCATCTGGAGCATCTCCTTGGCCTCGTCGGTCTTCTCCATCATGACCCGTTCGGTCAGCTCGAGTTCGAGGTGATCGGGGGTAAGGCCTGTCGCCTGGAGCACGTCGCGGATTTTTGCTCCCAGCCGTTTGAAGTTGATGTGGTTGCCGGAGATGTTGACGCCCATGCGGCAATCGGCAAACAGGCCGGCGCCCACCCATTTTTGCGCCTGGCTGCAGGCTTCCTGGATGACCCAGTCGTTGATGTGATGGATGAAGCCGCTTTCTTCGGCAAAAGGCAGGAATTTGACCGGGTGAATCAGACCCAGTTCCGGATCGATCCACCGGATAAGGGCCTCCACGCCGGTGAGCTGGTCGCTGTTGTTGGCGAATTGCGGCTGGTAATGGAGGACGAATTCACCGTTGTCCAAGGCACTGCGGAGGCGGTTGCTGAGACGGAACCGCGCCTTGGCGGCATCGTTCATGGCGCTCTGGAAGAACTGGTAGTTGTTGCGGCCCCGGCCCTTGGCCTCGTACATGGCGGTGTCGGCGTTTTTGAGCAGGGTGTCGATATCGCTGCCGTCCTCGGGATAGACGCAGATGCCGATACTGGCTGTCAGGGTGACCAGCTGGTCTTCAAGCTGGATCGGTTCGCCCAGGGCGGTGATGATGCGTTCGGCGAGGTTGGCGATATGGTCCGGGGTGGTGATGTCCGCCGCCAGGATGGTGAACTCGTCGCCGCCCACCCGGGAAATGAGCGAAGCCAGCAGCTCCTCGCCGGTGCGGGCGAGGATGTCGGAGGTGCGGAGGATGGATTTGAGCCGCTCGGCGACAGTGATCAGGGCCTGGTCGCCGCAGGGATGGCCCAGGGTGTCGTTGATCCGTTTGAAGTGGTCGAGGTCGATGAACAGGATCGCCAGCCGTTTGCCGTTGCGCCGGGCATACGGCAGCACCTTGGACCAGTGCTCCCGGAACAGGGAGCGGTTGGCCAGGCCGGTGAGATTGTCGTAGAAGGCGAGATAGCGGATCCGGTCCTCCGCCCGCTTGAGGACCGTGATGTCCTGGATGATGCCCACGGCGAGCCGGCGCTGATGGGTACTGCCGCGAACCACCTCCCCCTGGTTGAGAATGGTCCGTTCGCTGCCGTCCGCGAGGTTGATCCGGTAATGAACACGGAAGTGCAGTTCATTGCGGCAGGCATCGTCAATCACCCTCCGGGTTCGTTCCCGTTCCTTGACGTCGATGCGGGCGAACAGGTCGTTGTAGTCGCAGGGCGAGGGCAGCCCCAGCATCTCGGGGGTATGGCAGGTGAGCTGGAATGCGCCGGTATCGAGATCCCGTTCCCAATGGCCGAGCCGGGCGAGATCCTGGGCCTTGAACAGCCGTTTCTGGTTGATTTTCAGCGCATTGAGGAAGGAGCCGGAGCGGAGCCAGTAGCGGGCGCGGTGGCCGAGGGTGCCCGTGTCGATCGGCTTGACGATGAAGTCCGTGGCCCCGGCCTCGAAGGCCTGGGCGATGGTTTCGGGGGCATCCAGACTGGTGGCCATCACCACCGGCGTGATGGCGCCTGTGGGCAGGGCGCGCAGGGCACGGCAGACAGTCAGGCCGTTCATGCCGGTCAGGGCCTCGTCGAGGAGGACCAGATCGGGGGGATTTTTCCGGAACAGCTGCATCGCTTCCTCGCCGCTGGCGGCCTCGAGAACGGTCAGGCCCGTCTCTTCCAGGGTGAGTCGTATCTGCAACCGGATGGCGATGTCGTCGTCGACGACCAGGACCAGGGGCGGGCGCTGTTTGGGGGAAAGAAGCGTGGGATCAAGAGCGGAGGGCATGGCTGTGTTCCTGGCGGCGGATGTATCCTGGTGAAAATGGGTCCTGAGGGGAGGAGGACTGGATGACGTTGGCGTGCACGTTGCTTTAGATGGCAGGCGGGTGATGCATCCGGCGACGGCTTGGGGCGGGCGCGCATGACCTCCAAAGGATTTTTTTAGACGATGGGAAAGGTTCGTGCACCCTTGCCGGCAAGGAGTTCGTCCGGTGCTGCCAATCAGTGTATTATAGGTGGGACAGCGCCTTAATCACAAAACAAAAGTGCAGTTCCGGAAAAATTATCGAACCACCGGGGCCGGCGGGCTTTACGCCGGAAACGGATGCACGCGCTCTCGTCCGCCTCGCGGAACGAACCCCGGCCGTCAGGCCTGTTTTTGCTCAAGGCTTGGTGCGAGGGCTCAGATCATCCTTGCGGATTTTGGCATTTCTGTTATCTGTGCAGTACTTTTTACCAGAGGCGAACGGCTGCCGGTGAAACCGGTCCAGCCATTCCCGGAACTTCAGCCCATCAGGATTTATTATGACATTTCCCATTGATCTCTCGACGTATGCTCCGGTGCGATTTTCCCTGACCCAGGAGGCCTTGACCGGGGAGCAGCGTGCCGCCTTGCAGGCCAACATCAACCTGGTGCGCGACAGCATCGTCTTCTTCACCGCCCTGGCCAATACCAAGGGGCTGGGCGGCCATACTGGCGGGGCCTACGATATCGTACCGGAACTGCTGATTGCCGACGGGTTCATGAAAGGCTCGGATTCCTGCTACCCGGTCTATTTCGACGAGGCCGGCCACCGAGTAGCCATCCAGTACCTGATGGCGGTGCTCAATGGTTACAAGGAACCGGAATCGCTGCTCCATTACCGGGAATTCGGCAAGGGGTTCTATGGGCACCCCGAACGCAACGAGGCGGACGGCGTCTTCTTCAGCTCCGGCCGCCTGGGCCATCTGTGGAGCCATGTCAACGGCGTGGCCGAGGCTCATCCGGACAAGACGGTCTTCCTGTTCGGCAGCGACGGCTCCCAGCAGGAGGGTGACGATGCCGAGGCCGCCCGCTACGCGGTGGCACGATCACTCAATATCACCCTGCTCCTCGACGACAACGACGTCACCATCGCCGGGCATCCCAGCGGGTACATGCAGGGCTACGACCTCGCCCGCACCCTCACCGGCCACGGGCTCGATGTCCAGACCTGCGACGGCGAGGACATTGACGGCCTCTTCGCCTGCATCCGCCGGGCCGTTGCCACCCAGGGACCGGCGGCTGTGGTGATCAAGCGCAAAATGGCACCCGGCGTGACCGGCATCGAGGGGCTGCCCAAAGGCCACGACGTCATTCCGGTCGCCATGGCCATCGACTATCTCACCGCCAAGGGACGCGACGCGGCTGTGGCCATGCTGCAACAGACCCCTCCCAAGGCGGCCAAGGTCGAATACCGCGGCAGCACCCCCGAGCAGGCCAAGAACCGGGACGAATTCGGCAAGATCGTCAGCGACCTCATCAAGGATTTGGACAATCCGGCCGCCCAGGTGCTGGTGGTCGACTCCGATCTCGAAGGCTCCTGCGGCCTGCACCACATCCGCAAGAATTGCCCCGAGGTCTATGTCCATGGCGGCATCATGGAGCGCAACAACTTCTCGGTGGCCGCCGGCTTCGGTTCCGTGCCCGGCAAGCAGGGGATTTTCGGCACCTTTGCCGCCTTTCAGGAGATGGTGATTTCCGAGATCACCATGGCCCGGCTCAACCAGGCCAATGTCCTCGCCCATTTTTCCCACTCCGGGGTTGACGACATGGCGGACAATACCTGCCATTTCGGCATCAACAACTTCTTCGCCGACAACGGCCTGGCCGAGCACGACCGGACCCGGCTCTATTTCCCGGCCGACGCCTTGCAGCTCAAGGTCATCCTGACCACGATTTTCCAGGATCCCGGCCTGCGCTTCGTTTTCTCCACCCGGTCCGGCACCCCCTTCATCCTCGACGAGCACGGGAAGAAACGCTTCGACGAAGGCTATGTCTTCACCCCGGACACCGATGAGATCATCCGGTCGGGCCGCGACGGCTATATCGTCAGCTACGGCGAGATGCTCTACCGCTGCCTGCACGTGGTCGAACTGCTCAAGGACGAGGGCATCGAGCTCGGCCTGATCAATAAGCCGGTGCTCAACGTGGTCGACGAGGCCATGCTGGCCACCGTGGGTGCCAGCCCGATGGCCCTAGTGGTCGAGACCCAGAACAGCAAGACCGGTCTGGGCATCCGCTACGGCAGTTGGCTGCTGGAGCGCGGCTATGCGCCGAAGTACGCATATATGGGCACCTGGAAGGACGGGGCCGGCGGTTTGTCCGAGCAGATTCCCTACCAGGGCATGGGGACTTCGGCGATCCGCGACAAGGTGATCCAGATGCTCAAAGGCTGAAGTCGTGCGCTTGAGCAACGGGCAAGCGCTTTGCTGCCCGAAAAAACCGGGGATGCTTTTTCTATAGCACTCCGGTTTTTTGTTGCCGGAAACCGGCGCAGCGGTGCGCGGCCACAAAAAAAGCCCCTTGCGGAGATGCAAGGGGCTTTGCGGGTTTTGAGGGAGACGGGCCCGGAAATCTGTCTACAGTGCCTGGGGCTTGACTATACCGCCCTTGGCGGCCTTGAGCGCCAGCAGCCCGGCCTTTTGTTCGGTGTAGACGGCAAAGAGCCGCTCCGAGGCTCCAGCCTCCTTGCGCCAGGCCGCTTCCTGGAGATCGATCCGGGCAACCACGTTGTCGATGTAGAGCGAGAACTGCATGGTGTAGAGCGACTCGGAATACTCCTTGCCGATTTTGTCCTGGAACAGGTGCTTCAGGTCCGCGTATTTCGGGATCAATCCGATCGGGGTCTCGATGGCCTGGACATCGCCGTGGGCGAACAGCTCAAGCCAGCCCAGCCAGACATGGACATCCCGCTTTTCGCCCAGGAGTCCCTTGCCGGAGCTGCCACGCGCCTCGTGGGTGAGAAAGTAGTTGAGTCCGGCCATGACCGGTTTACGGGTCATCGTGGGGTTGTTGTAAAAATTGAGTTGGGCATCCAGGTAGTCGGCCAGTTCGCAGGCCACGAAGGGGGTGTTGGCCCAGGGCTGGCGGTTGACGCCGCTGGCCCCGATTTCGGCCGCGGTCGCCTTGGAGACGATGGAGGCGCCGATGGCCACCCCGGCATCCATGGTCTTGGCCACCCAGATCGGCGGCATGGTGTTGGCGTCGCGGCCGGAATAGGTGATGACCTTGATGACGATGCCCGCCGGATCGGCGTTGACCGCCTTGTTGTGGTTGCCCACCGCCTCCGCCAGCAGGGTGCAGCGCGAGTTGGGGTGCGACATCGGCACCCCGGCCGTGTCCTTGGTCCACGGCCCCTGAAAATTGATTCCCTTGTCGGCGACCGGTTCGCCGTCGCCGGTCCAGCGGGGCTTGCCGTGGCCGTCGACCAGCACGTTGGAGAAGATCACTTCCGCCCCCGGCTGGCGCAGGCACTGCATCAGGTAGGGGTCGCCCTCCTGGTTGACGTCCTCGATGATGCCGAAAATGCCGACCTCGGGGTTGACCGCCCGCAGGGTGCCGTCCGTTTCGATCCACATCTGGGCGAGATCGTCGCCGATGAAGTCGCTGCCGACCATGGCGGTGGTAGTCTTGCCGCAGCCCGAGGGCGCGGCCCCGGCGAAATAGGTCTTCCGGCCGCCCGGCCCGGTCATGCCGGTGATGAACATGTGCTCGGACAGCTCCTTGCCGTGGTGTTTGTAGATGGCGCAGTCGGAGGCGAAGCGGTGGTTGCCCTTCTTCATCAACAGGGTGTTGCCGGCGTAGGTACAGAAGGTGGAGAAGGTGGTCTGCCAGCTCCGGTCCATGTAGATGCGGACCTTGGGGATGTCCTCGGAACGGTTGGTGCCCTGGGAGTGGACGTTGGTAAAGAATTCGCCCCGGCGGGCCACCTCGGCGTCAAAGTCGGCGTAGCAGTTGCGGTACAACAGCTCCGCCGAATGCAGCACATAGGTGGAGCTGGAGATCTCGATGGCCGGGATCGAGGCCCTGGCACCCACCGGCCCCCGGCTGTAAAAGCCGACGAACATGGTCGTGCCCCGCATGATGCCGCGCATGTGCTCGCGGACGTAGGCGTGCGACTGATCGCGCAGTTCCTTTTTGGCCAGCGACGAGACCTGCTCGCCCTCGTTGGCGATGTAAAAGGTCTGGTCAACCATGCGGCCCTGATCCTCGGGCAGGTCGAAATGGATGGTATGGCCGGGTATGGCCAACTGCTGCTCTTCGCCCTTCTCCAGGCTCATCCGGCGGACACATTCGCGATCCTCCTCGCTGCCGGTATGGATATACACCCGGTCCGGGGTGCACATGGCGATGGCGTTGGCAATTTTCAGCAGCGCCTCTTCATTCTTGATCGCGTCAAGCCGGCGCAGATGTTCGCTGTCGAGTTGCTGCCCAAACAGTGTCCTGGCCTCGCCGATCGTTGCAATACCGCCCACCGCTGATAAAATATCAACGCCCTTTTTGAACTCCAACATCCTGCCTCCGTGGAATCTGCTCTACAAGTTGAATATGGGAGAACTGTCGCGAAACAGTTGCGTACAAATGTGAAAAAGCCCATATTTAGCTCGAAATGATGGAATGCGCAAACAGGAATACAAATTTTTTACTTTTTCCGCCAATCCGGCGGATTGGGACGCTTCGCCCGCGCTACCATTCCCTTCCATTCCCTGGCCGCCCAAGTAACCGTCGCCGAAAATCGCGCGCGATGCTATGGTGGCGTCGCCAGGATACGAAAGACGGTCCAGGCGCACACGATGTATCCATTCTGGCGCAGAATTTGAAAGACCCGGAGAAGTGTCCGCAGGACACCGTTGCCTATAGATGAACAACCCCATACCCCTTCTCGCGCCATGCCCAGTGTGATCGTCTGTCAGGATGCCCAGAATTACCGGGTGGTGGAATTTGGAGCCTCGCTCACCATCGGCCGGGAGGACGACAACGGCATCGTCCTTGCCTCGCCCCAGGTGTCCCGCCGCCATGCCTCCATCATTCTCCGGGAAGATGGGGGATATATGCTGTTCGATCATGAGAGTACCAACGGCGTTTGGATGGAAGACCGCAGGGTCAATGGCGTTCACCTCCGGCACGGCATGACCTTCCGCATCGTCAATTATGTCTTCACGTTCATCGACGAGCGCCCATCCCGGGTCTTTGCCCTTGAGGGCGGCACGCCTCAGGCTGGGCAGCGGCCGCAGGATCCCGCCACCGTGCTGTTCAGCCTGGAAGCCGCGGCGTTGTCCTTGCCGCCGGAAGCCATGGCTGCCGGCCATAGGGCGGCAGAGACGCCGGTCGCCCCGCTTTCCCGCCTGCTTCTGGAATTGCAGGGCATTGACGACGAAGGACTGTTGAGCGAACGGATCCTGGCCGGCGCGGTGCATCTGACCGGGGCGGAGCGGGGGTTTCTCGCCTTGCTCAACGACAAGAACGAACTCCTCTACGCCGTGAGCCACTGTTTCGATCCCAGCCGGGAGAGCCGGGAGGTGTGCCAGGGGGTGGTGCAGCAGGTGATGGACCAGTGCCGCTCGGTCCGGATCGACGGCGACGAGCCAGGCGAGGGCCGTAAGGGGAAAACGCGGGGGCGATCGGTGCTCGGCGCCCCCATGATCCGGGACAGCAAGGCCATCGGCTGCGTCTATCTCGATCACTCCCTGTCCGGGACATTCACCCCGGCCGCACAGAGCTGTCTGGAGATCCTGGCGGTGCACGGGGCGGCGCTGCTCGACAATCTCACCAGCCGGCAACGGATGCACCGGGAACGCGAATCCCTGAAATCGCGGCTCGCCGCCAAGGACGAGACCATTGTCCGCAGCGAAAAAATGATCAAGCTCTACGAGGACATCCGGACCATCGCCGCCATCAACGTGCCGGTGTTCATCCAAGGGGAGGCGGGCAGCGGCAAGGAGCATGTGGCCTCGGCCCTGCATGCCTTTTCCGCGCGCAAGGGGGCCTACGTGCCTTTGAATTGCGCCGCCATTCCCGAGGGCATCTTTGAAAGCGAGTTGTTCGGCTCGAAAAAGGGCGCCTATCACGAAGCCGTCGATAAACCGGGAAAACTGGAGCTGGCCGAAGGCGGCACCCTGTTTCTGGATGAGGTGGCGGACATGGCGCTCACGCTTCAGCCCAAGCTGCTGCGCTTCCTCGAAAACAGCGAGGTCACCCGCCTGGGCGATACCAGGGCGCGGAAGCTCGATGTGCGGGTGGTGACCGCCACCAACCGGGACGTGGCCGCCATGATCCGGGACAACCTGTTCCGTGACGACCTGTTTCAGCGTCTGTCCTGCTTTACCCTCAAGGTGCCGCCGCTGCGGGAGCGGGCCGAGGATATCGAGCCCCTGACCCGCTATTTCCTCGCCAAATTCGCCGCCGAATACAACTGGCGGGAGCCTCGGGTCACCGACGGCGGGTTGCAACTCCTCACCCAGTATCCGTGGCCGGGCAATGTGCGGCAATTGCGCAATGTCCTCCTGCGGCTGGCGGTCCAGTCCCAGGGCCGGCCGATCACCGAGCGGGAAATCCTGGCCTTTGCCGAGGAGTTCGGCGCCATGGAACCAGCCCGGCTCGAGGTCTTTCCCAGCCTGGACGAAGTGGAGAAAAACCACATCAAGGCGGCCCTGGAACGGGCCGGCGGCAATATATCCGATGCAGCCGCCCTGGTGGGCATTGCCCGTTCGACCTTGTACCAGAAGATGAAAAAATACGATATTTCAGCCTGATTGTTCTCGATCTCCGATTGCTGTCGAAGAATCGGACAGCCGGAACAGGGGGCTGTCCGTTTTTCCTACACGCCGCTGTTTCCATCATAAGCACGGATTTTCAACCGCTTTGTCCTCTCTCTCTCTCCGGATTGTTCGATTTCCGGACAATTGCTCCCGCTCCCGCCCTGGCCTTCCTGACTGTTGTACACCGGCTCTACCCGGTTCTCAGAGCCGGTTGATCTGCAATGCACTGCCTTTCCGTTGTTTTTTTATGATGATTCTGAGGGCGGCACTTTTGGCATTGCTCTTGCTGTAGTGCTGCCAACAGGTTCAACAACATATCAACGAACATCAAACAACATAGAAGGAGAGTGCATCATGCTGAAAAAATCCGTTCTCGCCACTGCCATCGTTCTCGCTCTGTCCGCCGGTCTGGCCCAAGCCGATTCCGGCGATTCCACCCTGAGCGGATCGTTCCGCCACAACAAGAGCAAAGGCGGGTCGATCCACCACAACACCTTTGCCTCGCAGCCGATCACCAACACCAACACCAATGTGGTCACCGTCAACACCACGGCGACCCAGACCTCCTCCCCGACCGCCACGGCAACGGCTCCGGTCACCCAGACCTCGACCACGAATTCGACGGCCACGGCAAAGGCCCCGGCTACCCAAACCCAGACCTCGGCCGCCGTCAGCAGCGCCAGCACCCCCACGACCGCCGGCGCGGATGCGACCACCACTGATACGACTACGGCCACCGGTTCAGCCACGGAAACCACCGCTGCCACCGATACCACCAGCGCTGACGCCACCGCCACCACCCAGGAGCAGAATACCGCCCAGACGGGGATGCAGGCGGAGATCCGCAACGAGATCAAGGGGGCCGGCAACATCAGCAGCACGATCACCGGCGGCAACAACAATCTGGCCAACGCCGCCTCCATCTCCGCCAGCGGCGCGACGCAAACGGCCGACGCGGTCATCAACCGGGTCAACACCACCGGCAACATCAGCAGCACGATCAAGGGCGGCAACAACAACCAGGCCAATGCCGCCTCCATCTCCATGGGCGGGTCCATGGCGGTCAAGGGCAGGGTGGTCAATGAGGTGGAAAACACCGGCAACATTTCGTCATCGGTTGAAGGCGGCAATAACAACCAGGCCAATGCCGGCTCCATCGCCATCAACTGAGGTTCCTCTCCCCCGTGTCGCGGCCGGCGACGGGCGCGGCATGGGGTTTTCCCCAAAAACGGGGGACAGCCCCTCTCTCCACGGAGAACGAATATGAAAGTTATCCATATCCTCACCATCGCAGCCCTGCTGGCAACGCCGGCGATCGGCCAGGCGGCCGACCTCCTCGGCATCCGGGCGGAAAACCGGGTCCAGGGCGGCGAATACACGGCCAAGACCAAGGGCAACAACAACACGGCCAATGCCGCCTCGATCAACCTGACCGGCAGCAAGGCCCGTGAAGTCACCAACCGGGTCAATGCCACCGGCACGGTGTCGGCGTCGGCGATTGGCAACAGTAACACCGTCAACAGCGGCTCGGTGCAGATGCAGAATGCGGAGGCCGCTCAAGTGTCCAACACGGTCAAGGTCGGGTCCATCGGCAATACGGTCCGGGGCAACAACAACACCTCTAATATCGGCTCGGTGCAGATGGTGAACGCCAGGGCCGGCAAGGTGACCTCGGAGCTGACCGGCGAGGCCCTCACCGGCGCCATCGACGGCAACAACAACCGCCTCAACATCGGGTCGGTGGCGATGAACGGCGCCCAGCGGGGCGATGTGACCACCAAGGCCGATCTGGGCAATGTCTCGGTGTCGATGACCGGCAACAATGCCAGCGTGGCCGTCGATTCCGTGGTGGCCCAATAACTGCAAGGGAGGAAGGGACGATGCGCACGATCACCGCGACCCTGCTGCTGGCGCTGCTGCTGGCAGGAGGATATGGTCTGGCCGTGGTGGCCCCCTGCCGGGCCGACGATCTCAACGACGGGATCGAGGCCGATGAGAGTGGCACCCAGTACGGTGAGCTCGGCAGTTCAAGCAAGAACTTCTCGTACCTGACCCAACGCGCCCGGAGCAAGGGGAGAGCGGGCTCCGGCGACGTCGTCCTGTCCGAAAGCGGCGCCATGAACAGCGTCATCCTCGATGCCGGGGCGAAAATCAACGGCGACATCATCATCATCGATGATTCCAAGGGCGACAAAACCGTCATTGCCCATTAAAACTGCCAAGGAACGAGTAACATGTGTGTAAAAAAACGTTGCCGGGCCCTTCGATTTCCGGGTTTTCTCCTGTGGATGCCGCTGGTGGTCCTCAGCCTGACCGCCTGCGGCAAGCTCGACCCCCGGCAGGTGGACGTCGACCTGCCTTCGGATCTGCCCGAGGTCAAGGAAACGAGCTTTGACAAGCCCCTGGCCGAGTTGGGCAGGATGACCCAGATCTACGGCAAAAAGGTGTTGATCCAGGGCAAGGACATCACCGACTTCACCGGGCTCTCCACCCTGGGGTACGGCGAGATTCCGCGCGACATCACCGAGATGACCAAGAGCGCCCTCAACGCCATCGGCGGCAACGTGGTCTATATCCCCTACAGCCCGGTGTTCATCAATAACCAGATGGTCACCGGCTACTCCAATTTTCAGGGGAAGCTCATCCCAGACATCGTGCTCTCCGGCGGCATCACCGAGTTTGACCGCGGCCTCGAAACCCGCGGCAGCAACACCGATTTCGGGGTGACGACCAAGCCCTTCAACGTCAACCAGTCCTGGGTGCCGGGAGATGTCATCTCGGTCGATTACAACCAGGAAGACAAGGACAGCCTGGCCCGGATCACCCTGGATTTCAACCTGCTCGATTTCCAGACCATGGCCGGCGTGGCCCGGATGCAGACCGTCAACACGATCAACGTCTATAAGGCGGCGGCGGAAAAGGAACTGGGTTTCACCATCTTCGGCCCGACCTTCGGCCTCAAGGGCACGGTCAAGAAGATCCAGGGGCGGCATGCGGCCATCCGGCTCCTGGTTCAGACCAGCGTGCTGCAGATCGTCGGCAAGTACCTCTATCTGCCCTATTGGAAGCTGATTCCGGACATGAAGCCCGACCCGGTGGTCCTGGACAAGATCCGCCGGGATTTTCGCAACCTGAGCCAGAACGACAAGGTCGGCGAGATGCAGACCTGCCTCTATCTCAAGGGGTATAATGTGCCGGTCACCGGCCGCGTGGACAGCACGACCCAGGCCGCGCTGGCCAGTTTCAAGCCCGGCACCGGTGCCCAGGGCGCAACCGACACCGAGCTCTATGTCGCGCTGTGGAGTTCGCTGGGCGACAACATGGAGCAGGTGGCCAATCGTCGCGAGATGCTCGCCCGGGCCCTGGGAGGGGGGGCGCCGGTGGAGAGGATCGCGGCCGCGCCGGTCAAGAAGGTGCCGGCCAAGGCCGACGACAAGGCAGCCCCGGCCAAGGTGGCGGGGCCGCCGGAAGCGGCCAAGCCCGCGGCGAAAAAAGCGGTTCCGGCGGAGAAATCGGGCACCGGTCCGGCGGCGGTGGCGCAGAACGGCGACAGGGCCGTGCCGGCCAAACAAGAGGCAGCCGCGCCGGGCAAGCCGCAGGACGACATCGCTCAGGTGGTGCGCAGCCAACCGGTTCTGGGAACAAAATCTTCAGCGGAGGCGTTGATCAATGAAAGGCGGATGGCCGAATAACTTTACCAGGGGGATGACGGCCGGCGTGCTGGCTACCCTGCTGATCGCCCTGCTGATGGGCGCGGTCCACAACGACAGGCCGGTGCTGACAGTGCCGGTGCCCGAGCCGGCCGAGGACCCAGTGCTGGCGCCGATCTCCGGTTCCGGTTCCGGTGTGGCACCGCACGCCGGAAGCTTCAGCAGCCCTGGCCGCTATCAGATCGCCACCTGGGAGGCGGGCGGCGGCTACGGCGCCTTTGTCCTCGATACCGCAACGGGAACAACCAAGGTCGCCTACAGCTCGATCAAGGGTCCAAACGGCAAAAGCGTCAACAATCTTGGCAAACCCTTTTCCCAGATGTAAAAAGACAACCATGCAACAGACAGCGGACAGCAAGGAGACGGGTATGAGATGGTGGAACAGATTGCGGCCGGTGGCCGAGGAGTTGATTCTTCTGGCCCTGGTGCTGGTGGCGGTGCTGGTGGCCAATATCGGCCATGCCGCGACCGGAACGGTGGGACAGCGGGGTTATGGCTTGAAAATTTTCCGTGTTGAATCGGGGTTGTATCCATTCATCCATGTCTATCTCCGCACCTTTGACCAGGAGATGAATCCGCTGGTCAATCTCAATGTGCTCAACATCGGCGTCATGGTCGAGGGCAGGGCCTACGACCCGCGCAAGAAACAGTATCTGATCCAACCCATCCGGAGCCGGGAGGAGGGAACCCGCTCCATCCTGGTGCTGGATACCAACAAGGCGCTGAAGGGGGCCGATTTCGAGGCCATGGTCCGGGCCGCGGCCCGGTTCATCGACGCCAAGCGACCCCAGGATCAGGTGGCGCTGCTCGCCCTGGACAACAGCGGCGAGGGCTACACGGTGCTCTCCAATTTCGACCGCGAACCCTCCATTCTTGGCCGCCGGTTGGCTGACCTGCAGCCGCGCGCCGACAAGACCCGGCTCTACGACGGCGTGGCCGCCGCCATGCAGCTGGCCGGCAGCGCGGTGGGCGGCGATTCGTCCAGCGAGGTCGAATACATCGTCTCCACCTCGATCATCGTCCTCGGCAGCGGCCGGGACGACGACAGCGCCATCAGCCGTTCCGACCTGATGACCCGGATCTCCAGTCTCAAGATCCCGGCGCCGATCTATGCCCTCGGCTTCACCGGGACCGAAGGCAAGGAGCAGCGCAATCTCCAGGCCCTGTCCAAGAATTCCTTCGGCAAATACTACCCTATCGGCGCCACCCACGACACCATCACCCGCAGCATCGAGGATATCCAGAACATCATGCAGAGCGATTACGTGCTCACCTTCCGGGCCTATCTCCCGGTGGACGGCGGCCGGCATAATGTTAAGATCGGGGTGGAATATCCGACCGGCAGCGGCATCATGTACTATGACGCCTCCTCCTTCGAGGCCATCGAGCCGCCGAGCTTTCCCCGGATCCTCGAGGCGCAGCAGAAGATTGACAAGGCCATTCCCGCCCTCAAGGACGAGGAGTTGTATCTGAAAAACCCCTTTGCCCCGGTGAGCGGCCCGCCGGCGACCGGCAAGAACTGAGCGTATCCGGCCCCGGCCGGCAATCAACCCGACATCCCTTGTGCAGCCTCCCCTCCGCCCTCTAGCGCGGCCGGAGGCTGCACCTTTTTTTCACAACGAACAATAAACCCAAAAACGGCAGTTCCGTCACCCCGGTGCAGGCCGGGGTCCAGAACGCTGCACATGATACAGAATCACTTTTCTGGATTCCGGCCTGCGCCGGAATGACGTTATCGCTCACCCGTTGGGTGAATACCTCGATAAACAAAATAAGTGCAGTTATATCGAGGTGAAAGGTCTGCACTCCGGCATGGCGCCGCCGCCGGAACCAACATCGTTCATAGTAAACCGCATGGCATCTCCAGTACCCGAAGAACCTGTCAGCCCCCAACATCCCGCTGCCTATCTGGTGGCGCTGGACACCGGCATTGCCCACCGGGAGTACCGCGTCGACGCCAGGGGCGTGGTCATCGGCCGGGACGCAAACGACTGCGCCATCGTCGTTGCCGGGGCCACGGTATCGCGCCGCCATGCCCGGATCACGGCCGATGGCGCTGCGGGCATTTGTCTGGAGGATCTCGGCTCGACCAACGGCGTCTTTGTCAACGGCCAGCGCCTGACCGGTCCGGTCCCGCTGCGGGAAGGCGATCTGATCGGCCTCGGGACCGCCACCCCCCATTTTCGCCTGCAACACCACAGCATCCGGGAGGTCCGTCACCTCACCCTGGCCGCCAAGGAGCAGTGGGTGATCGGCCGCACTCCGGACTGCGACCTGGCCCTGCCTTTCGAGCCGACGGTGAGCGCGCGCCACGCCCTCCTCATCAACCGCGACGGCATGTTGCACCTGACCGACAACCACAGCCTCAACGGCACCTGGGTCAACGGCAGGACCCTGCGGCACGGCCCGGTGACCGCAACCGATACCGTGATCATCGGTTCGACCCATTTCCGCTTCCGGCTCGAGGCCGACGGAACGCTCGCCGTGCGCCAGCGCGAAGGCGGCCAGGCCATCCGGCTGGAAGGGGTTGGCCTCTCCCGGACGGTGGCGCTGGGGGGCGGGAAAACCCGGCTGCTGCTCGACGACATCACCCTGGCCGTCGCGCCGGGGGAGTTTGTCGGCATCCTCGGCCCTTCGGGTGCCGGCAAGACCACGCTGCTCACCACCTTGGGCGGCGTCGCCCGGCCGGACCGGGGCCGGGTCCTGCTCGACGAAACCCCCTTGGACGCAGCCGGCGCCATGTTCCGCAACGCCATCGGCTACGTGCCCCAGGACGACATCCTCCATCCCGAATTGAGCGTCGAGGCCAGCCTCGACTACATCGCCCGGCTGCGGCTCTCACCCGATCTGTCCCCGTCTCAGCGGGCGGATATCGTCGGCGGTGCCATCGAAACCCTGGGCCTGGCCCAGGTCCGCCGGATCCCGATCCACCAGTTGAGCGGCGGTCAGCGCAAGCGGGTCTCCATCGGGGCCGAACTGCTGGTCCGGCCCAGCCTGCTGTTCCTCGACGAGCCCACCTCCGGCCTCGATCCCAGCACCGAAGACCGGCTGATGCGCCATTTCCGGCGCATGGCCGACAACGGCACCACGGTGGTCATCACCACCCATGTCCTCTACAACCTGAACTTGCTGGACAAGGTGGCGATCCTGTCCCAGGGCAGGCTGGTCTTTTTCGGCGCCCCGGCCGAGGGCCTCGCCTTTTTCGGCGAGGACGGGGCTCCGCTCGCCCACCCGACCCGGATCTTCGATCTGCTCACCGGCGAGGGGCAGCCTGTCGCCGCCGATGCGCAGGCCGGCGCCGATCAGGAAGCGATTGCCGGTCGCTATGCCCGCCGCTACCGTGATTCCTCCTGCCACCGGGACAACATCGCCCGCCGTCTGTCCCCGGCGGCGGGCCGACTGCTGGCCGTGGAAGGACATAATCCGGCCCGGCGGCCACGGTCGCTCCTCCGCCGGCTGGTGGCCACCCGCCGGCCGTCCGCCTATAGTCTGTCGCTGCCGGCATGGTTTCGCTCCTGGTACATCCTGTCCCAACGGCATCTCCACATCCGCACCAGTGCGTGCCGGCGGCTGCTGCTGTTACTGCTCGTGCCGGCGGTCCTGGCCCTGGTGACCCTGTCGCAGCATATCACCGGGATTGTTGCCGACGAAGTGGTCCAATCCCGCAAAAGTGCCCTCCAGGCATCGGTGGCCCGGGGCGGTCCGGCCATGGAAACCCTGCTCAAGCACCTGCTGTCCCCAGCCGGAAGCTATGATCCTCGTTCCGCCGTGGACCTGCTCTACGGCTTGCGGCACGAGGGGGTGGCGAATCTGCCCGTGCCCATGAGCGTGCTGTTGATGATCGTCATGACCGCCGTGTTCTCGGGCACCCTGATCGCCTGCCTGGAGATTGCCCCCGAGCGGTCGATCTATCGCCGGGAGCGGATGTCGCACCTGCGGATCGGGCCCTATCTGGGGTCGAAACTGCCCTTTTGCCTGGCGATGACCGGGCTCCAATGCCTGGTCTTTGTCACCATCTGCTGGCTGCATCCCACCCTGCGGCAGGCCGCCGTGCTGCCCGTCTGGCTGGTCATGGTCGCCGTGGCCTGGTGTTCGGTGGCCATCGGCCTGCTGCTCAGCGCCATCGATCCCACCGGAGGGCGGTTTGCGGTGATGCTGGCCATCGGCGTGGTCTTGCCCCAATTGCTGCTCTCCGGCGGCCTGGGGCCTGATTTCTACGGCCGCATGGCCAGCGGTCTGCGCTGGGTGGCCGATCTGCTGCCGGCGCGCTGGGGGTTGGAGATGGTGTGCACCGCCCTGTTCGGATCGCTCTCCGGCGAGGGGGTAGGCTGGATTCCCGCCCTGGTCCGGGAGGTGATTGGTTTTGACTTCGGCAGGTCCGCTTATTATAGTGGTTTGCAGGCCCTCCTGGGCCAATCCATCCTCTGGCTGTTTCTCTGCGCAGGATTTCTACGATACCGGGACCTTTAATCATGCTGAACGATTCTCCAACCCTTGTCGACACCAGTGCCGCCAGCCATCCCCCGGCCGCGGTGACCGGCGGCGGCGGGACGATTGCCGGCCGGTACCGGTTGCTGCGGCCCCTGGGCGAGGGGGGCATGGGCAATGTTTATCTGGCGACGGATCTGGTGCTGGCGCGGCAGGTGGCGGTGAAGACGGTCCGGCCGGAGCTGAGCGGCAACGAAGAGGTCCGTTCCCGGATCAAGCGCGAATGCCGCCTGCATGCCGCCATCGGCACCCACCCCAATATCGTCACCCTTTATGACACGGTCGAGGAAAACGGGCACATCTATCTGGTGATGGAGTATGTTGACGGCGAAACCCTCTCGCGGTGTCTGGCCACGGGGGATGGTTCCCGGGGGCTGCCCCTGCGCACGGGCCTGGACATTGTCCGCCAGATCCTGCGCGCTCTGGCCTGTATCCACGGCCGCGACATTGTTCACCGGGACATCAAGACCTCGAACATTCTCCTGCACATGCAGCCGGATGGCCGGTATCTGGCCAAATTGACTGATTTCGGCATCGCCCGGGCCGACATCGACCCCAGTGCCATGACCCGCCTGACCTCGCTGGGGGTTCAAGGACCGGGGACGCCGGTCTACATGGCCCCGGAACGGATTGATCCCCAGACCTTCGGCGATGTCTCACCGGCCTCTGACCTCTATGCGGTCGGCATCATCCTCTATGAACTGCTGACCGGGCAGCCGCCGTTCACCGGGACGATGACCGAGATTTTTTCCGGCCATCTGGTGCAGCCGCCTGCGCTGACGGCGCTGCCGCACCATCTCCCGGAACAACTGCCCGCCATTGTGCGGACGGCTCTGGCCAAGCAGCCGGGCGAGCGGTATCAGGACGCCGGGAGCTTTCTTGCGGCCCTGGCGGAGCTTGATGCCGGCGAAGAGCCCCTGCCCGAACCCGCTGCGGTCCAGGACGCCACCCTGCTCGCCCTCCATGAGGGCGAGCCCGCATTGGCGCTTCCGGAGGCAACGGTGCTCCATCCGGCCCTGGGCCGCGGCAGGGTCCGCGTCCGGCTGCCGCAGTGGCGGCGGCCCTGGGTGGTTGGCGCAGCGGCGCTGCTGGTGGTGCTGATCGGCGCGCTGTGGCTCCGTCAATTCCCGGCACCGACACCACCAGCCACGGAAGCGGCGGGCGAGGCTGCCGTTGCGGTGACCGGACCAACCGCCCCGGCCGCCTCAGCTTCTGCTCCGGCCGATCAAGGACAGCAGAAGGATGGTTCCGCCCTGGAGGCCGTGGAGAATGCGCGGCAAAAGAAGGGGAGCGAATCGATGGCGGCGGCTCGCTCTGAATCCAGCCCCGCGAGCGAGTGGCAGGTGACGGAAGACCGTACCCGCCGAATTCACTGATCCGCATTTTTGACTTTTATGCCTGGAAAATATCTTTCCGCGCTTCTTGTTGCCGCTTCTTTGCTTCTGAACAGCTGTGCCCCTGTGGTTTTTACCGCCGGGGCCGGCGCTGGCTACGCGGCGACGCAGGAGAAACCGCGCAGCTCGCTCGAGGCCTTTTTCGATGACCTCGGCCGGTCGATCCGGCAAACCACCCGGAGAATCACCGGGGAGCCGCCGTCCCGCCGCCCCGCCTCCTCAGCGCCATCCGGCGGATTCACCTTGAAAATCCAGCGCGCTACCCTGGCGCCGGCTGAGGTGCGCACCGGGGAACAGGTTACACTGACGTTGCGCTATCTGATCACCGGCGCCCCGGAAAAGGGGGTGACGATCCGGGAAAAGAGTTCGTTGAGCAGCAATGGCAAGGAATTAACGGTATTGAAGGACGAATCGAGCGAAAAAGAGAACGGCACCTGGGAAAATACGCTGAGCTTTGCTGTTCCCGAGTCGGCAAAGTCCGGCAAGTACGCTGTCACGCTGCAGATCAGCGGCCAGGGGCAGACCCGCAGTACGCGGCGTTTTTTTACGGTGCCCTGAAAGGGAGGGTGTTTTCAGTGCCGAACCTGCATGCCAACACGTTGGGGTGAAGAGTGCACCTGGTGCAAGGAACCTGCCGGCTTTCCGGCTCGCTGGCGGTCTATGCCGGTGCAACCGACCCTGGACGCATTCGCCGGTGCAATGAAGACAATTTGCTGCTCCTCCCAGGCGCCGGGATGTTCGCCGTGGCCGACGGACTTGGCGGCCTCGACGCCGGCGATGTCGCCAGCAGCACGGCCCTGGCGCATCTGCGTGACCTCGGTTCGTCCCGGCGTCCGGGTGACGAGGGGGGCGGCGATGCCGTGTCCCAGCTCGGGGCGACGATCGCCGCGGTCAACCGCCGGACCTATGAACATCGGCTGGCCCTGGGCAAGAACATGGCCACCACCCTGGCCTTGGTGCAGTTCGGCGATGGTGCGACCCTGGCGGCCCATGTCGGCGACAGCCGGATTTATCGCTGGCACGATCACCATCTGATCCGGATCACCAGCGATCATTCCCTGGTCAACGCCCTCTTTGAACAGGGCGCCCTGACCGCCAGCCAGGCCAGGCAATCCCCCCAGCGTCATGTCATCACTCGCGCCATCGGCGCCGAACCGACCGTGCTCCCCTCGATCACACCGGTCATCGTGGTGCCCGGAGACGTGTTCCTCCTCTGCACCGACGGGCTGACCAGCATGGTGGCCGATGAAGACATCGCCGCCTGCCTCCGGACCGGACCAGCAGGCGACATCGGCCGGGCCGTGTCCCGGCTCGTGCAGTTGGCCAACGACGCCGGCGGCCATGACAACATCACCGTGATTGGGGTGATGATTCAGGACTGAAAGGCGTTCTCGTTTCAGAAGTTCGGGCACAAAAAAAGGCGCTCCGGTTACCCGGAGCGCCTTTTTTTTCAGTGCGTGTTTGCTGCTGATTACACGTGCTTTTTCTCAGGCGCTTTCAGTGCGGCCAGGATGAGAACCGAAATGGCCAGGATGACGGCTGAGACGATGAACGGTACAAAGAAGGAATTGGTGAGATCCCTAAGCCAGCCGCCAGCAAAGACGCCGCAAAAGCCGGCGACACCCCAGGCGGTGAACAGCAGACCATAGTTGGATCCCTGCGCGGTCGGACCGTAGTACTGCAGCAGGGTGGCCGGGAACAGGGTGAACATGGCGCCATAGTTCCAGCCGATCAAACCGGCGACAGCGGCCAGCATGATGGTGGTCTTGCCTGCCGGGAAGAGCAGCAGCATGGCCGCGGCCTGCAGGACGAACAGGGTGATAAAGATCTTTTTCGTGCCAATCTTGTCGGCCAGGGGCCCGATCATGATACGAACCGCAGCGTTAAAGATAGCCAGGGTGCTGGGGCCGCTGGCGGCAGCCATGGCAATGCCTTTCGCCACATCCACGGGTACCTTGGCCGCTGCGTCCAGACCTTGCTGGGCCTTGTAGGCCAAGGTCATGGCGTCGATACCGTGTTTGGCGATCAGGCTGATAACCATGAGGCCGGCGAAGGAACCACCGAAATACACCAGCCAGAGCAGCCAGAATTGCGGGGTGCCCTTGGTTTCTTCGTAGGTGTAGTCACGGAAGGTCTTGGGCGCTCCAGCGCCAGTAGCAGGAGCTGGCGGATTCCATCCCGCGGGTTTCCATCCCGCCGGCGGAATCTTGAGGCAGAGGGCGGCCAGAACGACCATGATGCCCATGGCGATACCGACATATTTGAAAACGGGGAGGGCGCTGCCATTGCCGATGGTCGGCGAGTTAATCATATAGGTAGCCATCGGTGCCATGATGAAGGAACCGAGACCGAGGCCGACGACGGTGAAACCGGTGGCCAGGGCCCTTCTGTCGGGCCACCATTTCGGGGCGGTGGCAATCGGCGGCAGATAGACGCAGCCGCCGCCAAAACCGGCGATGACGCCATAATACAGATAGAGCAGATAGAGCTGGGTTTTCCCGGCTGCCTTAGCCGCGTCTCCCCCTGCGGCTATGACGGCTGGATCGGGAGGGGTGATGGTGGACACCATGAAAAAGCCGAAGGCCATGATAAGTCCGCCGAGAAGAACAACGTTTCTCGGTCCAAACTTATCGCTCAGCCGTCCAGCAGGAAAGGTCATGAGACCGAAGACCAAGCAGATAATGGCATATGCCAAGGTGACGTCTGTGACAGACCAGCCGAACTGCGCCTGGAGAGGTTTGATGAAAACACTAAAGGCATACAACAGTAAACCGCAAGTGGTGCTGCCTAAAAGACCTCCAAGTAGTGGTATCCATCTTGGAAAAGTAGTTTGTTGAGACATTTATGCACTCCCCCTTTTTTTTAGTTTTGTTGACCTGCTAGCTGTGATGTGTACTTCGCGGCTTTAGCTCGTTTCTCCTCCTCCTTTTTTGCTGAATATTCTTGAGGTTGCTTGATTGTTGTCATGCTTCTGCTCAATGTAGCGGTGACTATAAATGAGATGGAAAGTGCTGTCAACGAACAAAATCAAGGGGTTTAGGGCGTTTTTTGTTCTTTTTTTACATAGTTCCGGTTTAAGCATGCCAAACAATGACGCGTCATTCAGCCCGTACAGCCAGTAGATGCTTGTTGACCCGCCAAAAGGTGTTCGGTTCCACAGCGTGGCGGCCTGGGCGTGCGCGGCGAACAGAAAAAAGATTGATAGCTCCGGCAGGGCTGAGAGCAGTGGATAGGGTCCATGCCCGGTGCCGCCAATTGTTGTGAACAGAAGCGGCGGTGGTGACCCTGCCTGGCAACGGTGCTTGCGTTGTCCGCCGGAGTCAACTATCATGCATCCGCGAGATTTCTGTCTTGTTCCCGCTGTCAACAATGGAGCGCGCAATGGCCGACAGCCTCTACATCGCCAACCTGGAGAAAGAAAGCGGCAAGCTGGTCGTCACCCTGGGGGTCATGGAACTGCTCTCCCGCAGGATTGACCATGTCGGCTTTTTCCGGCCGATCGTCCCCGGTGACGGCACGGACGACAACGATATCAACCTGATCAAGAAGCGGTATAATGTCGGTCTGGAATACGAGGAAATGGCCGGCATCAGCCATGACGAGGCCCGCGCCCTGATCGCCGGCGGCGAGGAACGGCTGCTGTTTCGCGAGATCGTCCGCAAATACAGCGAGGTGCGGAAGAAGTGCGATTTCCTCCTCTGCGAGGGGCCGACCATCGTCAACATGTCCGAGGCCTTTGACTACGATATCAGTATCCGCATTGCCCGGGAACTGGGCATTCCGACCCTGCACGTGGTCAACGGCCGCGGCCGCACCATCGCGGAGATCGAGGAAAATATCGGGGTGGCGGAAAAGATCTACGAACAGTATCAATGCCCGCTCCTGGCCATCTTCATCAACCGGATCGACCCCGCCCTGCTGGCGGCCGCCGAGGCCGCAATCCGCACCCATCACCGGAACAAAGCGTACCGCCTCGATTTCCTGCCGGAGATGGCAGGGTTCAGCATGCCGACCATGGAGGAGATCACCGAGGGGCTCGGCGCGCGCCATTTCAGCGGGCCCCGCACCGGGTTGCAACGCGATGTCCACACCATCAAGGTGGCGGCGATGAGCCCGGCCAACTACATCGATTTTCTCGAGGAGGACGACCTGATCGTCACCCCCGGCGACCGGCCCGACATTATTTTCGCCACCCTGGGGGCCATTGCCTCGCGCAACTATCCCTCGCCGGCCGGCTTGCTTCTCTCTGGCGGCTTCGAGCCGAGCCCGTCGATGGTCCGGCTGCTCGACGGCATCAACGGCCTCGCCCTGCCGATCTCTCTAG
>Ga0074195_1000588_pt1 | contig 66902 bp, 59 predicted proteins | sample EPASupsiteHSE623_FD_64525 | JGI IMG/M metagenome (GOLD analysis project Ga0074195, IMG submission 64525) | Bioremediated contaminated groundwater from EPA Superfund site, New Mexico - Sample HSE6-23 | ecosystem: Environmental > Aquatic > Deep subsurface > Groundwater > Contaminated ...
GCCAAGGTGGTCAGCCACAAGGCTTACGGATTCAGAACCGCTGACCACTTCATCTGCAATCTCTACCACTGCATGGGCAACTTACCGGCTCCGCCTCTCATGCACAGATTTGTGTGAGGAGCCGAGAATTGCAAGAGAAATAGCAGGGCTAATTCGTGGGAACAAGGAATTTATACTCACAAATTCTGGCGCAAGTAGTGAGGCGCCAATCCCATGGATTCTCAGAAAAATCAGTGACTATGAGAGAAAGGAAGAATACTTTCCGGAAGCAGGTCTACGCGTTGTCATAAACGAAGACGAAGATTTTGGTGCGTACACAACTCTGAATATGGCAACTGCTGAAAAGGCAGTTCAGGAGATGCTGGAAAAGTATCTACAACAGGCTTCCAAAAAATTCCAAGATTTCAATGACCATATTCGAATCTTCGTTACAGAAGCATACAGCAATAACCCTTTAGTGGATAATGAACTTATCGGTAAGATCGTTAAAAAGATAAATGTCCTCGGAAATATTGATGAAATATGGGTGGGTTTCCCTCGATGGGTAAGCGAGAATGACTATGTTCGTGACTTCCGTCGAATAAAGTAAGGAGCTGAGAAGCAATAACTAACTACGGCATAGACACGGCGAGGCTAACACCGTTGCACAATTCCCGTCGAAACAAGTTTCGAGTCATCATTACTACTATCAATCAGAAGTCATTGAACAAATGTAACTCACCGTATGTTGAAGGGCCAAAACACTCTTCTTGTCGGCAAGATAATGATCACTTCCCTAACCAGTAGAACGTAACAGTGCAAACGACCACTTCATCCAAGATGAAAAAACTTGGTTTCTGGTTCCTGGGGAGCGTGATGCTTGTCGTCCTCGTGCTGGGGGTGTCGTTTCTTGTCGCAGATCGCTTGCTCTCTTCCCCAAAGGTCAAAGAAACCATCCAACAAACGCTCGTTGCCCGGACCGGTCTCCAAATCGGATACGAGAAGATCGGGATTGGATCGTTTCCCTTGACCCTCGAATTCCATCGGCCCACCTTTTCCCTCCCGGAAACACTGCACGGAAAGGCCGACATTCTCCGGCTCTCGCCAGCACTTTTCGATCTTCTGGCAGGAAAACTCGATCTGGGCAAGGTTGAGTTGGTCCGGCCGGATATTACCCTTGCGCTTTCGTTGCCGCCGCCTGTCGATAAACCGGGGGAAACCGATGCTCCGCCGGGATCTCCGGAGAATGGGGTCGTTTCTTTGGCTTCATTCTTCTCGCTCTTACCGGCACTGCACACGATTATCAGCGACGGTCGTTTTTCGTTGGCCATCGGCGACCACGGTTTTTCCGGAGAACATCTCGATCTCACCCTGGATGGCAGGGTTGAAAACGCTCGCTCGGGGAAAGCCAGGTTGCGGATGGGGCTTGCCGAGTTTACCGTCCGATCGGGTGAGCGCAGGGAAAAAATCACAGGTTTGCAACTGCAAGGCAATCTCCGAGCGGACGGCAACACCATCGCCTGTCACCTCGAGCGACTGTCCCTGGCCAAACCGGCGCTGACACTTTCCGGCAACCTGGACATGGCGCAGGATGCCCAGGATATTGCGCTCAATCTTTCCGGCACCAACATCGATGTCGATGCCACCCGCGCGACCGCCCTTGCCCTGGCGGGAGACATCTCACCCGTCGCCGATATTTTCACCTATCTGGCTGGTGGCAGGGTTCCGCGAATCACCTTTTCCACCCGGGGTAAAAGCCTCTCCGAACTCGGCGATCTCAACAACATCCGCATCGAAGGGCATCTGCAGAATGGCGCTGTCGCGATTCCCGAGATCGACATGCAGCTCGCCGAGGTCAACGGCGACGTGGTGATCGCCGAGGGAGTCTTGACGGGGACCGGGCTGTCGACACGACTGGCTGAGTCGACCGGGCATTCCGGCCTGCTCAAGTTGGGGCTTGCCGAAGACGATTATTTGTTTCAGCTCGAGTTGATGGTGAACGCCGACCTGGGTCAGGTGCAGCGGATCGTGCAACGACTTTCGCCAAAAACAAAATTTTCCCGGGAGCTCGATCGTATCACCAACCTGAAAGGAACAGGGGTCGGCAAACTTATTCTGGGCGACGACCTGAACGACATCAACGCCGGGATTGAGAATGCGGCGATCCATCTTTCCTGCGATTATCAGAGGGTGCCGTATCCGATCGCTATCGCCAAGGGCAGTGTCAACTTGACGAAAGGCCAGGTTGCATTGTCCGGGGTGGAGGCGAGTGTCGGGAAATCGCAAGTCGCGGACCTCACCGCCACGGTTCGTTGGGAGAAGAACGTCCACCTCGATATCGACGTGAAACGCTCGGTGGTATCTCTGGACGAACTTTTTTCGTACTTGAACTCGACGAAGGAAACCCAGGCATTGCTGAAAGATATCAAAGAGCTGTCCGGAAATGCGCAGTTGTCCGCCGCAACCTTTTCCGGGGATGTAAGTGCGCCGCAGCAGTGGAACACTACCGCTGCGGGTTCGGTCAGCGGAGTGCAACTGCAAGCCAACGGTTTCCCTGGAGCCATACGACTGACCAAAGGCAACTTCACCTTCGACCGAACGCAGGTAACCGTGCAGAACCTTGCGGCCGAAACCTTCGATGCGACTCTTGCCCTCAATGGGAGTATCAACGATTTTTCCGTAAAATCGGGGCTGAAAGTCGATGTCACGGTCGACGGGACCATGGGCAAGGACGCGGTTGCCTGGTTGCAGGAGACGTTCACCTTGCCAAAAGCCTACGCAATCCGGACACCGGTGATGCTCAAAGGTGTCCGAATTGCGGGGAAACCCAAACAGGCCGTGTCGATTGCCGGCGGCGTCTTGGTCAAGGACGGTCCGCAATTGACCCTGGACATGCAGTACCGTCCGGAAGCGGAAGAGCTGCGGGGGGAAAAACTGACCGTCAAAGACCAGTATTCGGAAGCCGGCATGACCTTTTCGGCCAACCGGGACGACTTGGCGGCGAGCTTTGTGGGTCGACTGGGTTCCGAGACACTTGCCGGGTTGTTTGTGGACCCGAAGTGGGGCAAGGGTAACTTGGAGGGCGATTTTTCGGTGAACCTGCCCAAAAAATCGAAAACAAAAGCAACGGCAAAGGGCCGCCTGCAAGGCACCAACCTCTTCATTCCCCTGGGAGCGGACGAAGAGGTGTCGATCGGACAGGTTGTGCTGGCGGCAAACGGTTCCACCGTCAAAGCCGATGCCGCAACCTTATCCTGGCGGGACTTCACCTGGAGCCCGCTTGCTGCGACGATCGAATTCGAGCATGAAAAACTCAGGATCAAGGTGGATCGGGCCGCGTTGTGCGGTATCGACTCGCCAGGCGTCATGCTTCTTACCGAAAAAGACTTCGACCTCGACGTGACCCTGCAAGGAAAGAACCTTGATGTCGGCACCAGCTATTCCTGTCTCACCCAAGGCAGGGTCAAGATGACCGGCACAATGGAGTTCTCCAGCCATATCAAAGCCAAGGGCGAGAGGGGCGAAATCATCGGCAAGTTGGAAGGGCCGCTGACGATGACCTTCAGGCAAGGGGTGATCGAACAGAATCGATTATTGTCCACCCTGCTGGAAGTGCTCAATGTCACCGAGATTGTGAAAGGCCGGCTTCCCAACATGGCCACCACCGGCTTCGAGTATTCCGAGATAACTGTGGACGGACAGTTTATAAAGGGGAAGCTGATCGTCGATAAACTATACCTAGATGGCGAGACCCTCGACATCCTTGGATTTGGTGAAATCGACCTTGAAAAGCAAACCGTCAACCTGGAATTGCTGGCGGCGCCCTTCAAGACCGTGGACACGATTATCAAGTACGTGCCAGGGATCAATTATCTGATGGGGGATAGCCTTGTGGTTATTCCGGTTAATGTAAACGGCGCGTTGGCGGACCCGAAGGTGAGTGTCATGTCGCCTTCCGCAGTGAGCAAAGGATTGCTGAACCTTGGGTCGCGGGCCCTTAAGCTCCCCTACAAGCTGATGGAATCGATTATCACCGGGGGAAAAAAAGCTGGAAAAGCCCTCTTTTGAAACAATAACGAGCCGGTCTCGTCCCGCCGACCTGGCTTCCTGCCCTATTTCGCACAAAAACAAAGCATGATTTCTTCTCTCAAGTCTCTACCGATCGTTTTGCGTGTCGCCTGCCTCTGCGTCCTGCTGGCCCTGGCCTCTCCCCCATGGCTGCTGCTTCATGCCGCCGATCCCGGCGGCGCGGCGGCTCGCACCGTGCGGGTTGTCATGGACAACAACTACCCGCCCTATGTTTTTGTCGACAACGAAGGGCAGATCCGAGGCATCCTGGCCGACCAGTGGCGACTGTGGCAGGAGAAGACCGGCATTCGGGTGGAACTCACCGCCACCGACTGGAAGGATGCCCTCCGGGATATGAAGGCCGGTAAATACGATGTCATCGACACTGCCTTCGAAACCGAGGAACGGAAAACCTGGCTCGATTTCGGCAAGCCCCATGCCCGCATCGAGGTGGCTGCCTATTTCGATAAGGCCATCAGCGCGATTACCTCGGCAGATTCCCTGCAAGGATTCGTTGTCGGCGTCAAGGAGGGCGACGCCGCCATCGATCTGCTGAAGAGCCACGGGGTCAACAATCTGGTGTACTTCCAAGGGTATGAGGCCGTTATCCAGGCCGCCAAGGAACACAAGGTCAACGTCTTTGTCGTCGACACCCCGCCGGCCCTCTATTTTCTCCACAAATACGGCCTGTACCGCGATTTCAAAGCCTCGCCGCCGCTCAACGTCGGCGAATTCCACCGCGCGGTCAGAAAGGGCGACACGGCGTTGTTGCGCGAGATCGAAACAGGCTTTGCCCTGTTGAGCCCCGGTGAACTGGCAAGCATTGAAAAAAAGTGGTACGGCGCGCCCATCCTCAACGGGATGTCCCGGTCGACTTTTTTGATCGGGGGTAGCAGCCTTGGCCTTGTTCTGCTCCTGCTCTTTCTCTGGAACCGCTCGCTGCGTGCGGCGGTGCGAAAACGAACCGCCGAGCTGGAAAAGAGCCGGGAAGCCCTGGGGGAGAGCGAGGCGCGGTACCGTGAACTGGTGGAGCGGGCCAGCACCATCATTCTGCGCATGGATCGCGAGGGGCGGATCTGTTTTTTAAACGATTATGCCCTGCGCTTCTTCGGCTGCCAATTGGCCGACGTCGTCGGCAAGAGCGTTATCGGCACCATTGTCCCGGAAACCGATTCCGCCGGGAAAAACCTGCGCGAGATGATCGAAGACATCGGCCGTCATCCCGAGCGCTACGCCGTCAACGAAAACGAGAACATCCGCGGCGATGGCCAGCGGGTATGGATCGCCTGGACCAACAACCCGCTCTTCGATACCGAGGGCCAGTTCAGCGAGATTCTGTGCATGGGCAACGATATCACCGAGCGCAAAAAAGCCGAAGATGCCCTGCAGCGGGAACGGCAGCGTCTGGAGTTCGTTATCGACGGTTCCCGGCTGGGGGTCTGGGAATGGAACATTCAAACCCATGAACTCGTGCTCAACGAGACCTGGGCTGAGCTGATCGGCTATAGCCTCGACGAATTGCTTCCTTACACCTACGCCACCTGGGAACGACTGCTCCATCCCGAAGATATAGAACGAGCCAGAGATGCGCTCTTCTCTTGCGTGGACGGGAAAACGTCCCATTACAACTGCGAGATCCGGATGCGGCACAAGGAGGGCCATTGGGTCTGGATTCTCGATCGCGGCAGGGTGTTCACCCGCGACGCCGCAGGCAACCCGCTGTCGATGTTCGGTACCCATACCGATATCACCACCATCAAGCAGGCCGAGGAAGAGGTGCAGGCCACCAGCGAACTGCTCTCGCAGTTTATCAAGAATTCCCCTATATACGCATTTATCAAAGAGGTGAGTCCCACCGAGAGCCGGACACTCAAGGCCAGCGACAATTTTCAGGAGATGATTGGCATTGCGGCCGAAGATATGCTCGGCAAAACCATGGCGGAACTCTTTCCGCCGGAATTTGCCGCCCAGATCACCGCCGACGATTGGCAGGTGATTTCCAACGGCACCATCCTGCAACGTGAAGAGGTGTTGGCGGGACGAACCTACACCACCATCAAATTCCCCATTCAGCTGGGAGAACGACACCTCCTTGCCGGCTACACCATCGACCTCACCGATCGGGTTCGAGCCGAGGAGGAACGGGAGAAGCTGCGCGGGCAGTTGATCCAGGCCCAAAAGATGGAATCCGTGGGGCGGCTCGCCGGTGGGGTTGCCCATGACTTCAACAACATGCTGAGCGTCATCATCGGCCATTGCGAATTGGCCCTTCGCGGCTTGGAGAGCGACCATCCGCTCCATGCCGGCCTGCAAAACATCCGCAAGGCAGCCGAGCACTCCGCCGACCTGACCCGGCAGCTGCTTGCCTTCGCCCGTAAACAGACCGTGGCTCCCAAGGTGCTCGATATCAACACCACCGTGACAGGGATGCTGGAAATGCTGCGGCGGCTCATCGGCGAGGATATCGCCCTGGTTTGGCAGCCGGGAAGCAAGCCGGGCCAGGTGCACATCGACCCGTCACAACTCGACCAGATCCTGGTGAATCTCTTTGTCAACGCGCGCGACGCCATCGGCGACACCGGCAAGGTCACCATCGAAACTGATCTGGTTAGTATCGACGAGCAGTACTGTGCCGATCATGTCGAGGCGATTCCGGGTAGTTATGTGCTGCTGGCGGTGAGCGACGACGGGCGCGGCATCGATGCCGCCAGCTTGCCCCACCTGTTCGAACCCTTTTTTACCACCAAGGAGATGGGCAAGGGCACCGGTCTGGGACTGGCGACGGTGTATGGTATTGTCAAGCAGAACAAGGGGTTCATCAATGTCTATAGCGAACCCGGCCAAGGCACGACCTTCAGAATCTACCTGCCGTGCCACAGTGCCGTGCCCGAGCCGGCGGTTGCGGAGGTATCGGAACAAGCGGCCATGGGCAACGAAACCATTCTGTTGGTGGAAGATGAGCCCATGATCCTGGAGATGGCCACATCCATGCTGGAGAGCCTGGGCTACACGGTTTTGCCCGCATCCGGGCCGGACGAGGCCATCCGTCTTGCCGGCGAGCAGAACGGTGCGATTCACCTGCTGATGACCGATGTGGTCATGCCCGCCATGAACGGCCGCCTCTTGGCCAACCGGCTGTGCGCCCAGCTTCCCGGTTTGCGCTGTCTGTTCATGTCCGGCTATACCGCCAATGTCATTGCCCACCATGGCGTGTTGGACGAAGGCGTGCACTTTATCGAAAAGCCGTTCACCCTGCATGCCCTTGCCGCCAAAATCAGAGAGGTGTTAGCGACGGAGCGGGATTGATTCGCTTTGCACGAGGCAAAATCGACGTTGACCAGGAAGGATCGGGAAGTATAGATGGAGTACAGAGTGCTCCGCTTAGTCGGGAGTCCTTGGGGAAAAGGTGACTTCCCTTTAGCCCCGTTTCATGACCGCCATCTTTGCCACAGAGGCGACAACCTTTTACAACCGTGTACTATTTTCTATGAATTGGTTGATTCTTGTTGTTGCCGGACTGTTTGAAATCGGTTGGGCAATAGGACTCAAGTACACCGATGGCTTCACCCGTTTCTGGCCAACAGTTGGCACTGCGCTTTCGATGATTATCAGTGTAGGTTTGCTTGGGGTCGCCATGAAATCGCTCCCTGTCGGCACGGCCTATGCGGTATGGGTCGGTGTCGGAGCCGTCGGGACAGCGCTTTTAGGCATCGTGTTGTTCGATGAGCCTGTCCATTTGACTCGGTTGATAAGCCTTGCGCTCATTTTTGCCGGCATTGTCGGCCTCAAACTCTCCATGTAACTGTCCGTTGGATAAACGAAAAGTATGACTAGAAGATGGATTGTTCCCACGCTCCAGCGTGGGAACGATCAGATCTTACCACCTGAGAAGCCCGGTTGATAGACGCTGAGCGAGGATTAAAACGAAGGAAAATTTTGGTTCAGTGCTCAGCATTGAAGACGGAGCACGACACTAAAACCTATGAGGCTAAATCATGGCAGAAACGAAGGAGCAGGTCGCGGCTGCGATCTCCAGGGCTCAGTCGGAATTGGAGGAGGCTTTGGCCAAGTTGGAGAAAATACCGGCCTTCGACGCTGGCTCTGTAGCTTTCACCGCACATGCCCTCAACAACTTCCTCACCGTGAGTGGAGTGGCTATTCAGTTAATCATGAAAAGATTAACCGATTATCCCGACCAGCAGGTCAAGATATGGCTGGAAGGCTTACAGCACGCCACCGACCTGATGGAACGCACCGTCCGCCAATTGATGTTCAGCTCGGAAACCCCGGAAGCCCGATTCAGGTTTGAGGGGGTTGATATGGTCGCCTTGGTTCAACGGGCCTGCGATTATTACCAGCGCCTGGCGGATCAAAAACAAATAATTATGGATGCTCGTTCCGATGTCGATGTCTTCCCCGTCTGGACGGATCGTGTCGCCATCGCCGCCGTCCTGGACAATCTCCTCTCCAACGCGATCAAATTCTCCTACCCCAATACAAATATTCGGGTGCAAGTTCGGTCTGGGGATGGTTGGGTGGAGTGCAGAGTGCAAGACGAAGGTCCAGGCTTGAGCCAAGAAGACCAGGCCATGTTGTTCCAGAGAGGAACACAGCTCACACCAAGACCCACAGGGAATGAGTCTTCCACAGGTTACGGTCTCGCAGTGGCCAAGGAATTGATCAAAAAATTAGGCGGAGAGATCTGGTGCGAAAGCCAATTGGGACAAGGATCGTGTTTCGCGTTTCGCTTGCCAATGCACAAGGAATCGCTCCCCGACTCAATTGCCGACTCAGGGAATTGACAAAAACGAAGCCGATTGGAGAGGACCTGTTTTTGTTTCGCCCGAGGCGAGACAGCTGGTATCAGGTGTTAGCAAAATATAGGTTTCTCCAGTCTATCTTCCCTGTTTCTAAAGAGAATAACCGTTCTGTTTCCAACCAGCATGCCCTTTCCTATGAAGGACGTTTTGACAAACAACTCCACCAGGACACTGCGTCCCTGAAATTGCACCACCTACAACAACAACCCGTTTTCCATTCAAGGCGAATCGTATGCACATTCAAAAGATAATCGACGACATCTATCGGCTTTCCGTCAACATCGAGGACAAAAATTATCTGTTCGAGGGGATCTGGCCGATTCCCCACGGTATTTCGATCAATGGCTATCTGATCAAGGCGGAGAAAAACGTCATGATCGACCTCACCCAGGATATCTTTAATTTTCCCCAGGAGATCACCCAGCAGATGGGCGGCGTCACCTTGGGGGTCGAGGACATCGACATTTTGATCGTCAACCACATGGAGCCGGACCACTCCGGTTGGTTGCGCGAATTTTGCAAAAAAAACACCAAGGCGGTCATCTACTGCACCAAGAAGGCGATTCCGCTGCTCCAGGCCTTTTCCGAGGTGCCGGCCGAGCGCGCCATCACCATTACCGACGGCATGGTGCTTGCGGTGGGCGACTATGAGCTGCAATTTTTCGATACCCCCAACATCCACTGGCCCGAGACCATGATGACGTATGAGCGCAAGCGCAAGATTCTCTTTTCCTGCGACGCCTTCGGCTCTTATGGCAGCATCGATGAAAACGCCATCTTCGACGACCAAATCTCCTCGGAAAAACACAAATTCTTCGAGGAAGAGTCCCTGCGCTACTACGCGAACATCGTCGCCACCTTCTCGCCCTTTGTGCTCAAGGGGCTGGAGAAGCTCGGCGGTCTGGAGGTTGGGGTGATTTGCCCCTCGCATGGCATCATCTGGCGCGAGAATCCGGCGGTGATCATCGAGCATTACAAGCGCTACGCCGAGTACAGCAAGGGACCGGCCGAGCGCGAGGTGACCGTGGTGTGGAGTTCGATGTACGGCAACACCAAGCAGGTATTGAGCCTGGTGATCGAAACCCTGCGCAAGCGAGGCATCCCGGTGCATGTCTTCCAGGTGCCCGGCGACGAGATCGGCTACATCCTCGCCAGCGCCTGGAAATCCGCCGGCCTGATCTTTGGCATGCCCACTTACGAATACAAGATGTTCCCGCCCATGGCGCATGTGATCGAGGAATTGCAGGTCAAGAAGGTTACAAATAAAAAGGTCTTCCGCTTTGGCTCCTTCGGCTGGGTCGGCGGTGCGCAGAAGGACTTCGAGGCCAAGACCGAGAAATCCGGCTGGGACAAGCTTGGCCACTACGAGTGGCAGGGCGCGCCCACCGATGCCGACAAGGCAGCCATGCAACAGGCATTGGAAAACTACTGCGACGCACTGATCGAATTCACCAAGTGAATCAGCTGGCCACAGCTCTATTCGCCCCACCATCATAAAGGAGGAAAGGCATGAACCAGATTCTCATTGGTAAGGGCGCGCAACCCGTCCACCTGCTCGCCCAGTACGGCAACCGCCACGGCCTGGTTGCCGGCGCGACCGGTACCGGAAAGACCATTTCCTTGCAGGTTTTGGCCGAGGGCTTTTCCCGCTTGGGGGTGCCGGTTTTCATGGCCGACGTCAAAGGCGATGTCCCCGGTTTGGCAATGGCCGGCACGCCCAGCGAGAAGATCCGGCAACGGGTCGACCAAATCGGGATCGAGGGCTACACCAACGAAGCCAATCCGGTAATCTTCTGGGATGTCTATGGCAAGGCCGGCCATCCGGTCCGCACCACGATCAGCGAAATCGGCCCAAGCCTGCTCGGCCGGATGCTCGAAGTCAACGATACCCAAGCCGGGTTGCTGGAAATCGTCTTCAAGCTAGCCGACGACCAGGGACTGCTCCTGCTCGACCTCGACGACCTGCGCGCCCTGCTCGGTTTTGTCGCGGACAATCATAAGGAGATATCGGCCCGATACGGCCTGGTGAGCACCCAGTCCGTGGCTGCGATTCAACGGGCTCTGCTGGTGCTGGAACGCGAAGGTGGTGCGGAATTGTTCGGGGAACCAGCGCTGGAGTTGAACGATCTGCTGCGCACCGATCTCAGCGGCCGCGGCATCGTCAGCATCCTCGCCGCCGACCAGCTCATCCTCAAGCCCCGACTCTACGCCAGCCTGTTGCTCTGGCTGTTGTCGGAGCTGTTCGAGAACCTGCCCGAGGTGGGCGACCTCGACAAACCCAAGCTGGTCTTTATCTTCGACGAGGCACATCTCCTCTTCAACGACGCCCCGCCCATGCTTCGGCAGCGGATCGAACAGGTGGTCCGGCTCATCCGTTCCAAGGGGGTCGGCATCTATTTCTGCTCCCAGTTTCCCGACGACGTGCCCGGCGAAATCCTCGGCCAGCTCGGCAACCGGATTCAGCACGCGCTGCGGGCCTATACGCCGCGCGACCAGAAGGCGGTAAAAACCGCTGCCGAAACCTTTGTCGCCAATCCAAAACTCGATGTCGCCGGTCTCATCTCCCAGCTCGGCGTCGGCGAGGCGCTCGTTTCCACGCTCCAGGAAAAAGGCGTGCCGATGCCGGTGGAGCACACCCTCGTCTGCCCGCCTCGCAGCCGGATAGGGGCGATCACGCCGGAAGAGCGTGCTGCCGTCAGGGCCCGGAGCCCGCTTGGCGGCAAATACGACACGCCGGTGAACCGCGAGTCTGCCTTTGAAATCCTCAACCGGCGAACCATGGAAAAAGAGGCCATCGCGACCGCGCCTCCCTCTCCCGCAGCCGGACAATCAGCCGAGGGCGGTGGGATGCTCGGCGACCTGCTTTGGGGCACCAACCGCCGCCAGGGCATGGTCGAAACCTTGGCCAAGCAGGCCGTGCGCACCATTGGCAGCCAGCTCGGCCGCCAGATCCTGCGCGGTGTGCTGGGCGGTATTCTGGGCGGCTCGAAACGCCGTTAGCCGAGACGAGACAGCAGCGTACCCGTGATCACCGCCGCACATACAATCCACAATGGCATGCACCACCACGATTCCATTCTGATTCGAGACGCACTCCCCACGGACTTCGCGCAGATTCTCACGCTGAACGAGGAGTCCGTGCAGGTCCTCAGCCCTCTGTCGCCCGAACGACTGGCGCATCTCCACCGGCAAGCCGCCTACCACCGCGTCCTGGTGGACCGGGATCGGGTCGCGGCGTTCCTGCTCGCCTTTCGCGAGGCGGCCCAGTACGACAGCCCGAACTATCGATGGTTTAACGACCATTTCCCGACCTTTCTCTACATCGACCGCATTGTCGTGGCGCATGCGGACCGAGGCCATGGCTTCGGTCGCCGACTCTATGCCGATCTCTTTGCGTTTGCCGCGCGCACCCATGCGGGTCTCGTCACCTGCGAGTTCGATATCGATCCTCCCAACGAGCCGTCACGCCGCTTCCACCAACGCTACGGTTTCAAGGAAGTCGGCACGCAGTGGCTCGGCGCGAACAGCAAGCAGGTCTCGTTGCAGGCGGTTTCGCTGCCACCGACAGCGAGCACTGAGGAATAAACGCGATGCATCCCCATGCCGCATCATCCGACCGCGTCACCCTTGAGGATCAATCGCTACGGGACGGTTTGCAGAACGAACGCAGACTGTTCAGCCTCGACGAGAAGTTCGAAATCGTTCGCCTGCTCGCCGAAGCTGGCGTCAGGCGGATGCAGATCGGCAGCTTCGTCAATCCGCGCAAGGTGCCGCAGATGGCCGAGACCGCGGAACTGGCTCGGCGCGTTCATGCGGAATGGCCGCAGATCCAGTGTTCGGCCCTGGTGCTCAACGCCCAGGGACTGGACCGCGCCGTTGTGTGCGGCATGCGACATCTCAACCTCTCGGTTTCCCTTTCGGAGACGCATAGCCGCAGGAATGCCGGCTGCGGGGCCGACGAGGCCCTCGCCGCTATGACCGCCCTGGTGCAACGGGCTGTGGATCAGGGCATTGCCGTTCGCGCCGGCATGCAATGCGCCTTTGGTTGCGCCGAGGAGGGGCGGATTCCGGAGGAGCGGGTTGTGGCCGCGGCCCGCCAACTGACGGCGGCCGGAGCAATCGAACTCAACCTGGCGGATACCGCCGGTCTGGCGCAACCGCTCCAGGTCGGTCAACTGGTCGCACAGGTCCGGGAGGCGGTGCCGACAGCGGTGCTTTCGCTCCACCTGCACGATACGGGTGGATTGGGGTTGGCAAACATGCGGGCTGGCTACGAGGCAGGGATTCGGCTCTTCGATGTCTGTGTCGGCGGCCTGGGCGGTTGCCCCTTTGTCCGGGGAGCGGTCGGCAATGTCGCCGCCGAGGAGGCGGTCCGTCTTTTTGCCGGGATGGGCGTTGCAACCGGGATCGACCTGTCCCTACTGCTCAAGGCGACCGCCCTTTACGAGACGCTGCTGGGGCGAAACCTGCCGGACGCAAGGGAACGAAGTCTCACCCCGACTACCGGCTGAGACGCCATCTGTTGCTGAAAAAACATGCAGTTACCGGCCACGAATGGAACCGAGGCGGGTTGTTGCCACCTCGGTCCGTTCCGACCGCGTTCTCCAGCTGAAGAAAATTCAAGGACCTTGCAGGGCAAATTTCTTGATTCGGTAGCCCATTTGCCGTTGGGTGAGTCCCAATTCGCGGGCAGCTCGCGATTGCACCCAGCCGTTGCGGATCAGGGCCGACTCGACCTGCTCCCGCTCCAGATCCTTGAGAGATTTTCGAGTTTGCGGTTGCGGGGCCTGGGCATGCGCCGGTTGGGTTGGCACCGATGGCCGAAGTGCGGGCGGCACGTTGCCAACCTCCGGATGCACCATGTAATCGGGCAGATCCTCCACCCGCAGTACGTCCCCCGCCGCCAGGATCACCAGCCTCTCCACCAGATTCTGCAACTCGCGGACATTGCCCGGCCAATCGTAATCGGTGAGGAAATCGAGAAACTCCCGTGACATACGCAACGTCTTTTCGTTGCGCTTATTGCTGGACCGCAAAAAATGATCGAGCAGCAATGGGATGTCGTCGCGACGGTTGCGTAGTGGCGGCAGGTGGAGCGGCACCACGTTGAGACGATAGTACAAATCGTTGCGGAACAGTCCCCGAACCACAGCCTGTTCGAGGTTGACGTTGGTGGCGGCAATAATCCGGACATCGACGCTCTGGGTCCGGGACGCGCCCAAGCGCTCGAACTGCTGCTCCTGCAATACCCGCAACAGCTTGGCCTGCAAGGTCAGGGGCAGCTCGCCGATCTCGTCGAGAAAGATCGTGCCGCCATCCGCCTGCTCGAATCGACCGATCCGCGACACCACCGCGCCGGTAAACGCCCCCTTCTCGTGGCCGAATAACTCGCTTTCCAAAAGATTCTCGGGAAGCGCGGCGCAGTTCACCTTAATAAACGGCCTGTCCTTGCGGGGACTGGCGTCATGGATGGCCCTCGCGACCAGTTCCTTGCCGGTGCCCGATTCGCCGAGGAGCAGCACGGTGGCCACGGAAGGCGCCACCCGTTCGATGTTCCAATACACCTCCTGCATGGCCTTGGACTGGCCGATGATCTGATGCCGATGATAGCGGCCGTGCAGCTTTTCCTTGAGGCTAAGATTCTCCTGCACCAACTGTTCCCGGTCCCGGTGGATAGCCCGATGAAGGTTGAGAAACTGGGCGATCAGTGCGGCCAGGACGGTGAGAAAACGGACATCTTCCTCAAAGGAAATATCCGGACCGAACAACCGGTCGACACTGAGTACGCCAACGGGCACGCCGGTGAGCACGACCGGCACGCCGATAAAGGATATGGTTTTTTTGGAAATCTTCGGCCTGGCGCCGGTGCGGTTGAGAAACAGCGGCTCGCTGTGCACATCGGGCACGACAAAGGGTGAGGCGGTGGAAAAAACCTGACCGTAGATGCCTTCGCTCAGACCATACACCCCGCGCTGCTCCTCCTCGACGCTGAGGCCGTAGGAGGCACGGATGCTCAGATGGAGGCCGGATTCGTCGAGTAGGGCCAGTGTGGCCCGTTCCATGCGGAGGGTGTCGTGCAACACCTTGAGAATGGAGGACAAAGCAGTATCCAAATGAACGGCGGAGCCAATGAGATTGACAATGTTATACAACGCCTGCACTTCAAGCGCCGAGGTGATAGTGGATTTTGACGAGTCGTCACCGGGCATTTTTTCTTCTCCCTATGCAAACACCTACCTGGGGCGGACATAAATCGTTCCATCGTTCACTAAGCAATAATCGCTCCAGCTTGAAACACTCCGAATCACCCCCAGATATTTGCACAACTATCCGCCCAATATCCTGATTATAATAACATTTCTTAAAAGAGTCAGTACAAACGGGTTGAGAACGACACCGACAATATTGTTCAAACTTGCAAAGATTATTTTGAAATTATGACATAATTGAACAAGAGCACCTTTCCATTCCCTCCCTGCCAGAGCGCGAGACGCCCCTTCCCCGCCCGCCCCCTCCTGATCGACAATTATGTCACTCTCGCACTTTATTGTTCAGGTCGCGACAATCCTGAAAGCACAGTTAACTAGGCCGAGATCGCGTCGTCGCTCCCGTTTATCCAATCAACATACCGATAACATTAAGAATAAAATTGAAATTCACTCCTTGGCACACCCCTTGCCTTAGAGGAAGCAACCGGAGGCGTGCATATCCGCACGGTTCAAACCACAGGCAAAGGTGAGCGACAACCTTGTAACCACATAGAAAGAACAGGAGATACAATAATGAGAAAGGTAGCAATTTACGGAAAAGGCGGAATCGGCAAGTCGACCACAACCCAGAACACGGTCGCCGGCCTGGTCGAGATGGGCAAAAAAGTCATGGTCGTCGGTTGCGACCCGAAAGCGGACTCGACCCGTCTGCTCTTGGGTGGCCTGGCGCAGAAATCGGTGCTCGATACCCTGCGCGAGGAAGGCGAGGACGTGGAACTGGACGATCTCCGCAAACTGGGATACGGCGGCACCTGGTGCGTCGAATCCGGGGGACCCGAGCCGGGTGTCGGCTGTGCGGGCCGCGGCATCATCACCTCGATCAATATGCTTGAGCAGCTTGGCGCTTACGATCCGAGTGAAGGTCTGGATTATGCCTTCTACGATGTTCTCGGCGACGTTGTCTGCGGCGGATTCGCCATGCCGATCCGCGATGGCAAGGCGGAGGAAATCTACATTGTCTGTTCCGGCGAGATGATGGCCATGTACGCCGCCAACAACATCTGCAAGGGTATTATGAAGTTCGCCCAATCCGGCAACGTCCGCCTCGGTGGCCTGATTTGCAACTCCCGCGCCGTCGACAACGAGCGTGAGATGATCGAGGAGCTGGCTAAAAAGATCGGCACCCAGATGATCGCCTTTGTTCCCCGCGACAACGACGTGCAACGGGCCGAAATCAACAGAAAAACCGTTATTGAGTGGAATCCGCAGGTCAAACAGGCAGACGCCTACCGTGACCTGGCCAAGGCCATCGACGGAAATCAGATGTTCGTCATCCCCAAACCATTGGCCATCGAAGAACTCGAACAACTGCTCCTGGACTACGGTCTGATGGAAGCCTAATCACAACGAACAGATATTTTAAGGAGCCAAAGCCATGATGATTATGATCAGAGCCATCGTCAGACCCGAAAAAGCAGACGCCGTTCTTGCCGCCTTGATGGATGCCGGATTCCCGGCGGTTACCAAGTACTCCGTTGCCGGCCGCGGCAAACAGCGCGGCATCAAGATCGGCGAAGTCACCTACGACGAGATTCCCAAAACCATGCTGATGAGCGTCATCCAAGAAGAAGACAAGGATTTCGTCATCAACACCATCATGAATACCGCCCGTACCGGCGCCAAGGGTGCTTTTGGTGACGGCAAGATCTTTATCAGCGATGTCGAATGTGCCTACACCATCAGCTCGGGCGTTAAGGAAGGCGCGGAGGTAGCGGCATGAAAGAGGTGATCGCCATTGTGCGGATGAACATGATGAACCAGACGAAAAAGGCGTTGACCGAGGCTGGAGTGGATGCGTTCTTCGCCCACGAAGCTTCCGGTCGCGGCAAGGGATTCGTCAATCCCCAGATCCTGGCGGGTGCCGAGGACGGATACGAAGAGGCCGCCTCACTGCTCGGCGAGAAAGGCAAACTCTATCCGAAGCGGGTGATCACCATTGTCGTGGACGACGATTTTGTCGAGACCGTGGTCGATACCCTGATCGCCACCAACAAGACGGGCAAGCCGGGCGACGGCAAAATATTCGTGCTGCCGATCAAGGATTCAGTCCGGGTACGAACGGGCGAAGCTGGAATCAAATCGATTTCTTAAAGAGCCCAAGGAGAAGACAACATGGCAACTGCAAAGAAAAAGCTCGTTCAGTGGGAACCCACGGACATTAAAAAAGAGCTGCTGAAAAAATACCCCGCCAAGGTGGCGCGCAAACGGGCCAAACAGATCCTCATCAACGAAGCCCTGGAAAACACTACCCCGGAGATCACCGCCAACGTGCGCACCATCCCCGGCATCATCACCATGCGCGGCTGCACCTACGCCGGCTGCAAGGGTGTTATCATGGGCCCGACCCGCGACATCGTCAACCTGGTGCATGGCCCGATCGGTTGCAGCTTTTATGCTTGGCTGACCCGGCGTAACCAGACCGATGCCGGTGTCGATGGTGAGAATTACATGACCTACTGTTTCTCAACCGACATGCAGGATTCGGACATCATCTTCGGTGGCGAAAAGAAACTGGCGGCTGCCATCCAGGAGGTCTACGACCTGTTCCACCCCAAGGCGATCACCGTGTTCGCCACCTGTCCGGTGGGCCTGATCGGCGACGATATCCACACCGTCGCCCGCACCATGAAAGAAAAACTGGGCGACTGCAATGTCTTTGCCTTCAGCTGCGAGGGCTACAAGGGCGTGAGTCAGTCGGCAGGCCACCACATCGCCAACAACCAGGTGTTCACCCACATGGTCGGTGAAAACAACGAAGAGAAACCAGGCGAGTATAAAATCAACCTGCTCGGTGAATACAACATCGGCGGCGACGGCTTCGAGATCGACCGGATTCTGCGCAAATGCGGCATAACGACCATCTCGACCTTCTCGGGCAACTCGACCTACGACCAGTTTGCCAGCGCCCACATGGCCGATCTGAGCTGTGTCATGTGCCATCGTTCGATCAACTACGTGGCCGACATGATGGAGACCAAGTACGGCATTCCGTGGATCAAGGTCAACTTCATCGGCGCCAAGTCGACGATCAAGTCGCTGCGCAAGATCGCCGAGTATTTCGGCGACCAGAAGCTCATTGACCGGGTCGAGGCGGTGATCGCCGAAGAGATGCCGGCGGTGGATGCGGTACGCGAAGACGTGCTGCCGCGAACCACCGGCAAGACCGCCATGCTCTTTGTCGGCGGCAGCCGGGCGCACCACTATCAGGATCTGTTTGCCGAGATGGGCATGAAAACCTTATCTGCGGGCTACGAGTTTGCTCACCGTGACGACTATGAAGGCCGCCACGTCATCCCAAACCTCAAGGTGGATGCCGACAGCCGCAACATCGAGGAATTGGAGGTCGAGGCCGATCCCGAACGGTTTAAACCGCGAAAAACCGACGCCGAATTGAAGGCGCTGGAGGACAAAGGCTTCAAGTTCAAAGAGTACGACGGCATCATGCCGGACATGGAAGCAGGATCGTTGATAATCGACGATCTCAATCAGTACGAAGCGGAAAAACTGGTGGAACTGATGAAACCGGACATCTTCTGCGCCGGCATAAAAGAAAAATTTTCCATCCAGAAGCTGGGTGTGCCAATGAAACAGCTCCACAGCTACGACTCCGGCGGACCCTATGCCGGATTCAAGGGCGCGATCAACTTCTACAAGGAGATCGACCGGCTGGTGAACAGCAAGGTGTGGAGCTACATGAAGGCCCCCTGGCAGGAAAGCCCGGAACTCTCAGCCACCTATGTGTGGGAATAACGCATCAACCTAGAGGGCACTACAATGCTACTTCGACATACACCCAAAGAAATAACCGAACGCAGCGCCGTGACCATCAATCCGGCCAAGACCTGCCAGCCCATTGGCGCTATGTACGCGGCACTGGGGATCCACGGCTGTCTTCCCCACAGCCACGGTTCCCAGGGCTGCTGCGCCTACCACCGCAGTGCCCTGACCCGGCATTACAAAGAGCCGGTTTCCGCCGCCACCAGTTCCTTCACCGAAGGATCCTCGGTGTTCGGTGGTCAGGCCAACCTGCTACAGGCCATCAACAATATCTTTACCGTCTATAACCCGGAAGTCATCGCCGTTCATACGACCTGTTTGTCGGAGACCATCGGCGACGACCTCAACCAGATCTTTGACAAGGCGTACAAGGAAGGCACCGTGCCCAAGGGCAAGACCCTGATCGGCGCCCCGACTCCGAGCTACGTCGGCTCGCATGTCACCGGCTTTTCCAACATGGTCAAGGCCATGGCCGATTTAGCCGAGCCCACCGGCAAGAAGAACGGCAAGGTCAACGTCATTCCTGGCTGGGTGGAACCGTCGGACATGGAAGAGATCAAGCGCCTGGCAAAATTGGTCGGCGCCGACATCACCCTTTTCCCGGACACATCGGGCGTGCTCAACGGTCCGCTCTCCGGCGAGTACCACATGTTCCCGCAGGGTGGCGTGACCGTGGCCGAACTTAAGGGCTGCGGCGACGCCATCGGCACCCTGGCGCTGGGTGAATGGTGTTCGGCCGATGCCGCCCGTCTGCTCGATACCAAGTACAAGGTGCCCTGCCGCATTCTCGACATGCCCTTTGGCCTCAAGGCCACCGACCGGTTCATCGATGCCCTGCGCATCGTCAGCGGCACCGTGGTCCCGGACGAGGTCAGCTATGAACGCGGCCAGTTGGTGGACCTGATCTCGGACATGCATCAGTATTTCTATCACAAGAAGGTGGCCCTGTATGGCGATCCCGATCAGTTGATCGCCATGACCGAGTTCCTGGTGTCCATCGATATGTGCCCGGTGCATCTCGTGACCGGAACGCCTGGCAAGCGGTTCGAAAAGCGGATCAAGGAACTGACCAAGGATATGCCGTACGAGGTCAATGTCCGGGCCAAGGGCGATATGTTCCTGCTCCACCAGTGGATCAAGAACGACCCGGTGGATCTGCTCATCGGCAACACCTACGGCAAGTACATTGCCCGCGACGAGGATATCCCCTTCATTCGCTGGGGTTTCCCGATCCTCGACCGGCAAGGACATCAGTATTTCCCGACCGTCGGCTATAAAGGCGGGCTGCGTTTCCTGGAGAAGGTGTTGAATGCCCTCTTGGATCGTCAGGATCGGGATGCGCCGGAAGAGAAGTTCGAGCTGGTGTACTAACAACGACTACCCCTGTCCGGTGGAGGGTTCCTCCTTGTCCCTCCGCCGGATTCCTGTCCACCTCCACCGAGGCCGATACCATGCCTGTGATTCCCATCTCCAGCGCGCCCGGCTACATGACCGGAGAAAACGAGACCGTCCTGCCCGTCCTGCGGCTGCCGGTTGCACCGCTGGCTTTTTGCCGCATGCGGCACGCCCCGGAGGTCAAAACCAACTCCGCCATGAATGCCTCCGAAGTTGTCGCCGAGGCGGGGCGATATCAAGGACTGACCCATGTCGAACTCGAAGGCCCTGGCGACACCCTTGCCTCGATGGCCGCAACCCTGGCAACGGTCGCCCTGCTCAAGCAGCATCGGCCGGATCTGACCATCGGCCTCACCACGATCGGAATCGGTGGCGCCCAACATGCCGCCGAACTGGCGGCAGCCGGGGTACAGCGCATTACCTTGCTGGTCGAGACCTTGGACGCAGCCACCGCGGAAAAGCTCTACGCCTGGATCCGTCCCGGTAAAAAAACCATTCCATTGCAAGAGGTGGTGCCGCAGTTGCTGGACGAACAGGCCCAGGCGGTGCCGGCCCTGGTCGATGCCGGCCTGACGGTGACCATCCGCACCACTGTTTATCCCGGCATCAATGCCCACCAGATCGTCACCATCGCCGAGACCATGGCCGAATTGGGCGCGAGCGCGATGGAGTTGGTGCCCTTTGTTCCCGATCCCTCCCAGACCAACGCGCCGCCGGCGGCAACCCGGGTGCACATGGAACAGATCGCCAAGCTCACCGAACGGTTTCTGCCCACTACCTCCTTTCAGATGTCGGTGGAGGAGTGCGGCTGTGACTGCGGACCGCGCTGCGGTACAGGTTCCACCTGCGGTTGTGGCGTTGCCGCACCGGTGCAAACCGGTTTGCCTAAACCCACCCGAGAACGATCGCGGGTAGCGGTGGCCAGTGCCACCGGCATGGATGTGGATCTCCACCTCGGCCAGGCCAAAACCCTGTTGATTTACGGACCAAGGGAGGATGGCCTTGCCTGCCTGCTGGAAACCCGTCAGGCCCCCGATCCGGGTAGCGGCGAATCCCGCTGGGAGCAGTTGGCCGACACCCTGTACGACTGCTTCGCCCTGCTGGCGGCGAGCGCCGGGCAGCGCCCCCGCGAAGTCCTGGGCAATCGGGGAATACGGGTGCTCCTCACCGAGGAAAATATCGAGGGCACGGTGGACGTGCTCTACGGTGGCGGCAAGAAGCATAAATGCAAACAATAACCTACTTTTTTCTATTCAAGTAAAGGAACGCACCATGGCTATCCCTGAAAAACAAATCCTTGTCTGTCAAAGTTTCCGCACCAAAGGCGATGCCAAGGGTATCTGCCACAAACAGACCGACGGCTTTTTGCAGTATATCGATGAAGAAATTCTGGATCGCGGCCTGGACGTACAGGTCATCGCTACCGGCTGCCTCAAACAGTGTGAAAACGGCCCGGTGATGGTGGTCCAGCCGAACAACTGGTGGTACAAAGGCGTAACCAGCACCGACATTATCGACGCCATTCTCGACAGTATCGAGGACGGCGAACCGGCCGCCGATTACCTGATCGAATAAACAGGAAACATCCATGGCTTGTATCCGCCCCGCCCGTGAGCAGGATCTCGACCGACTGGTCGGCCTGCTCCGGCTCCTGTTCGCCATCGAGGAAGACTTCGGCATCGACGCCGCCAAGCAGCGCCGGGGGCTTGCCCTACTGCTTGGTGACGAGCGAGCCTGCGTCCTGGTGGCCGAGCAGGACGGAGAGATCGTCGGCATGTGCACCGGCCAACTGGTGATCTCCACCGCCGAGGGCGGGCCATCGGTGCTGGTCGAAGACGTTGTGACCACCCCGGATCAGCGGGCCAAAGGCATCGGACGATCCCTGATGGAGGCCCTCACCGCTTGGGCCAAGAGCTGTGGCGCCACCCGCATGCAACTGTTGGCCGACAAGAACAATCCCCCGGCCCTGGCCTTTTACGACCGGATCGGCTGGGGGACCACCGCCATGATCTGCCTGCGAAGGCACATCAAACCCGACAATCCCTAAATTCGAGGTTTCCATGAGTCTGCTTTCGCAAACCAATTTGGTAGGATTCGCCGATATCCGCACCCAAGCCATCGAGGACTGGCAGCAATACCGGATCGAAGGGCAGCAGTATCTCAACCTGGCGGAGCGTGCCTATCAGAAGGAAAACAAAACCTTCACCACCGAAATCCTCTACAATCTCATTGCCATGGGGATCGAGAAACTGGTGATGAGCAACCTGATGGCCATCGGTCGCCTGCCCTACAACCACACCATGCACGACCTGGTCGCGGCTTTGGAGGAGTGGCTGCCCGATACTGTCCGCGGCCTGGAGGACCCGATCCGCAACCTCGACAGCTATCAAGACATCTGCGATCCCTACACCGCCACCATTAAGATACCCACCGCGGCCGAAATAGAAACCATGCTCCTCCTTGCCCGGCAACTGGAACAACGGCTTGCGGCCTCCGAAAGCAACTGATCGCACCCCGCAGTTAAACGGTTTTCGCACGTTTGCGCCTCAGAGTGAGGAGTGAGGAATGAGGAGTGAGGAGTGAGGAGTGAGGAGTGAGGAGTGAGGAGTGAGGAGTGAGGAGTGAGGAGTGAGGAGTGAGGAGTGAGGAGTGAGGAGTGAGGAGATTTATTGCCCCAACTCCGCATGTCCATAATTTTTTTACTCTTTTCTAAAAAAAATCTCCCAACTAAAGCTCTCCCATAAAGCTCTCCCAAATTTTTTGTTATTCTTTTCCTCCTAACTCCTAACTTTTCACCCCTCACTCCTTATACAAAAAATCGGGATAGAGTTTCGCCGCGCAATCGGGGCAAATACCGTGGCTGAATTCAACATCGGCATGCGCCCGGATGTAACTCTCGATCTGCTGCCAGTAACCGTTGTCGTTGCGGATTTTCTTGCATGATGCGCAGATGGGCAACATGCCGCTGAGTTGCCTGATATCGAACACCGCCTGCTCCAACTCCTTGTTGGTGGTTTCCAGAGTGGTTTTCGTGGCGATCAACTGACTGTTGAGCTGTTCCAACTCCTGATTGCGCCGGTGCAACTCATCCTGCGATTGAATACGCTTGGCTATCTCCAACTGAAGCTGTACGTTCAGCGCCTCCTCCTTTTCCTTCTCCGCTGTGAGCACCCTGCTGAGTCGCTCGTTGTGAATGCCCATGAGCAGGGCGCGCAGACTGGCATTGTGCATCACCTCGCCGGTCTGGGCGAGAACGAAGGTGAAGACAATGCCCAGTATGCCCAGCACGACATAGACAAACTGCCCTTCCGCAAGGAGACGCAGCGATAACGGCACCACCGTTAACAGCACATAGGGGAGATAGACGGGTTTCCAGGTGCAGTATTTGGCCACCGCCGAAGCGGCCAGGGCAACGATGCAGATCGGCCAGATCATCTGATGCACCGGCGAATGCTCGGGCCATAGCACCAAGGTTGGCATGGCCCACAGTGCGCCGGACATAACGGCACCGGCGACATGCATTCTCGCCCACCAGTAGATCGCTGGTCCTGTCGGTATCTTGCGTTGAAAGGCGGCGACAAGGATCGCACGGGCGCTACTGAGCAACACCAACGCCCCGGACCACAGTAAGAGCTTCCCTTGCGGTACCACCTGCCACAGGACGATGCACGCGGCCACCATGATGCCGATAATCCCGGCTAGACCAACCCAGGTTTGCGCATAGAGCTGCTGGATCTGCGCCTCATGCACCCGAAGCACAACCTCGGCGCTTTCCCCGGCTTCCCATTTCTCCGTTGCCCTGCCCATTGCCATACTTGCCACCAACTCACATTCTAACGACGATAACACGGACATTGTCGTACTTTTCAGAAAATGCTCGCGCTTACCCTTCCCGGCGCATCACGCACCAACCGATTGCAAGCGCCTCATTGGCAGTCAGCAATTCTTGATCCACTATTCCCCTGCGACAAAAAAAGACAAACCCTCAATTTTCTGACAAAAAATAGTACAGCCTTTTCCGGAGACTGCAACGCCGGACAAAAAAAAGCACCTCGGTAAGCCAAATGGTAAAATTGGGAAGAACAATCAGAGAGGCAAGCCGGTGATAATCTTCACTGGGGTGCCGAAGACCATCCGTTGTGCCGCATCGAAACCGACATCAAATGCACTTATACCGCACCATCAACAAAAAAAGCGCTTATCGAATCGATAAGCGCTTGCATGAACGGTGGCTGGGGGACAGGGATTCGAACCCCGATAAGCGGAGTCAGAGTCCGCACAAATAGAGTATTGATAAGCATAGAAAAGCGTTGTTGGACATAGAATAAATTCAACATAAATCAACATGTTGCAAGATTTTTTCAACAAGGGTATGATAGAGGCGTGTTGATCGAGATGGACCAAATTTGCTTACAAAATGCTTACAAAATGCTTACACGGAAAATCGTGTAAGCAACCGCCCCAGGAGGCCCGCCATGGCAAAAATCAACCTCACCCCAGGACGCATATCGTCTTTCACTTGCGAGGAAGGGCAAGCCTTTCTGTGGGATTCAACCGCACCCGGTCTTGGCGTTCGTGCAACCCCAGGCGGAAAGCCGGCTTTCATCATTCAAACCCGCTTTGGCGGCAGGGCAATTAGAATAACGCTTGGCGACGTTGGCGCGATCACCCTTGCGGATGCACGAAACGAGACCCGCCGCTTAATGCTCTTGATCGAGCAGGGCATTGACCCACGCGAACAGAAACGAAAGGCCATAGCCGAGCAGGAAGCCGTCAAGGTGGCCCGACAAGAAAAGGAAGCACTAAAGCAGGTACAAGGCGCTATCATTGCCGACATCTGGGAACGGTACCTTGAAGCGCGATCACCGAAGTGGGGCGAACGCCACCTGAAGGACCATCGGAAGTTGTCACAAGACGGGAACGTCGAACGCCGGAAAGGTAGTGGGCTTCGCAAACCAGGTCCGCTCTATCCTCTACTCCGTTTGCACCTGGCCGACCTTACCCCAGCCGTGCTTGAAAGATGGATCGAGAAGGAAGCCGCCGACCGCCCGACACAAAGCCGCCTTGCCCTGCGCCTGTTGCAAAGTTTTTTGAACTGGTGTAGCGAGCAACCGCTTTACCAGTCCGCCGTCAACCCTGGCGTCATTACCCGGCAAGTGAAAGAAGTCCTGCCCAAAAAACAGGCCAAGACCGACTGCCTGATGAAAGAGCAGCTTGCCGGGTGGTTCGCTGGTGTTCGCCAGATTCAAAGCCCGGTCATTGCCGCCTATTTGCAAGGGTTGCTTTTGACCGGAGCGCGAAAAGAAGAACTGGCCGGCCTGAAGTGGGAAGACGTTGACTTTCGATGGAAGTCCTTGACGATCCGGGACAAGGTTGAAGGTCAGCGCATCATACCGCTGACACCGTTCGTTGAATCCCTGCTGCAATTCCTGCCCCGGCGCAACGAGTGGGTTTTCTCTTCACCTACGGCGGCAAGTGGACGCTTGCAGGAACCATTCAAGGCCCACAACCGCGCTCTCGTCATTGCCGGAATCGACCACCTTTCCTTGCACGGACTGCGCCGGTCGTTCGGCAGCCTGGCCGAGTGGGTGGAACTCCCCACTGGGATCGTTGCCCAGATCATGGGTCATAAACCGAGCGCCACAGCAGAGCGCCATTACCGGGTGCGACCGCTTGATTTGCTCCGCCAATGGCATACCAGATTTGAGAATTGGATTATCGAGCAGGCCGGCCTGGCTGTTCCGGATCGGCAGGAGCAGCATGGAAAACAACCCCTGAAATTAGCGGCAAGCAACTGAATCCATTCAATGGTTGATACCACGGAGTGCGCAAAAAAAAGTTGTTGACACCAACTGCTTGATTTAACAAGAAAATAATTGACAGCACCGTCTGAAAGATATATTATCCCCTCAACCTGGAGGTAGTTGGCAGGTCCTAGATTTCAGAGATATTGCAGACTTCATAGATTCCCCAAAAGGGCAAGAATATCCAAGATTTACGGCAAGGATAGGCTTGCCCTTTTTTTATTTTTTTGAAACTTGGGCAACGGATTAACTCAATTTTTCAGGCATCCCACATGATCAAAAAGGACATTTCGAAATTACGCGAGGAAACGATTTCCAATTTGACGCAACTCCTGCCGGTTGCGGGAGTCAAAGCGATCACTACAAGCCAGCTTGCCCAGGCGCTTGGAATCAAGCCCGGCACCGTCCGGCGCGGCTTTTGCGTCGATGGCCACTACATGGGGTTGACGCCCGTGAAACTTGGCAACGGGCGCCTGTTGTGGCCTATCCATACGGCTTGAATCAACAACCTCGCCGGCCACTATCGAACCGGCAAAACCACCGAAAGGAGAGAATACAGTGAAAATCGAAGTAATTGGAACTGAGGAACTTGGCGAAGGCGCATGGCTAACTATCGAAGAGGGTCAGGCGTATTACATGCCTGGCAAAATGATAATTTTAGACTGCGACGGCTCCACCATGAAAATCACCTGGGATGAAAGCGAGCCTGACGAGATAGAAATGGCAGCGCACATGGAAAGGGTTATGGCAGAAGTTGCAAATGAAGCGATCAAATCCGCTTGCTTCAACAAGACGAAGGGGCGGCACTGTTGATTGTGACAAAAAAACGAATAAAATTCATTCATAATACTGATCAATTCAATCAGTATTATGAATATAAATCGAAGCCGTAACTGCAAAGCGTCGCAGTTACGGCTTTTTTCATTATTGATGCGCCACAAGGTGGCAATGACCTTATCAGGTCATCCTCTTTAAAATGAGGAACGAATTTTTGAAACCCAATGGAGGTGCCAATGAAAGAAACGGTTAAAGAAGCGCTTTCACAGAAAAAAATGTCTGTCGAAGTGCTTGCTGAGAGAATTTCGCTCCCCCGGTCAAGCCTCAACCGGTGGCTGCGCGAGGAAAAAGCACCCACAAGTGCAAAGCGGCGGCGGGTGGTTGCAGAGGCCCTTGGATTGCGCGAGGAGCAAATCTGGCCGGCCGACTACTGATCGGGAAACCAGGCTTCCCGGTAAGCGGGAGCATTCGGGTGGACGCAATACGTCCCGGTTCACAAATTGCCCGGATACCGAAGACAGGTCACAAGGGAAGCGGCAGAACAGCCGAGCGCAACAGGTGCGCGTATCGGAAGGAAGAGGAAAAATAGGCGGAAGAGCTAACATGTTGAAAATACATCATTTGTCGAACAAGAACGTCCAGGATCGACTGAGGATCAATTCTTATGGAGGTCTATGCTCTTTCCTCCATATCAGCGGAACCCTTCCCAAGGCGACTTCCGATCAGATGGCCAGCAACTTCGAGACCTGGCTGCACAGCTTCATCCGACTCAGCGGATTGCAACAGCACCAGGTCACAGCCTGGTGCGTCCATCTGGTGGAGCCGGTTTCCCACTTCCATGCCGTGGTCTGGAGCAGGCGAGACCGAAGGAGTGGGCGCGACATCACCCGACAAGATGCCGAAACCTTCCAGAAGGCCGTCGACCAATGGCCCGAGAGCAGCGATGGTGAAAACCTGCTTTCCATCCGTCGCGGTTATGACCTGCCCGACCTGGTTGCATACCTCGCAGGCCCCAAGAATGTGAGCAGGCCAGGACAACGAACAACAGAGTTAATTTTCAATGAAAAACTATTCAATAAGAGGTTGAAATCATGAACAAATTTAAGCTATCAATCGAAGCCCTGAGGCGCGATGCCCGCTTTACTGTAGGCCTTACCGCCGAGCAAGCCGACCACCTCGCCCGACAGATGGAACCGGTCGACCGACTGCTTGAAGCCTACCGGGCCAGGCTGTTGGAAATCCGAAAGGATGGTCGCCTGAGCGATTCCGGCAAAGCTGCCGATGTCGGCAAAGCACGGTCCGCAGTGCTCGAAGCGATCAGCCAACATTCCCAGTCAGTCAGCAAAACCGCCCTGCTTCAAGACTTGCGGCAGCGCATTGCCACAAAGACCAATGGCGCCAGAGAACGGGCACAGAAGGCCATGCCGCCGGATGCTGGAGCACTGGCCCAGGAATTGAGACAGTCGATCTTGCCCAGGATGTTGAAGGATGCCGAGGATCGAAAGATTCCCGGTGAGCAGGTGGTGGCCAAGCTGATCATGCGTGCCGCCGAAGGTTACGCATCCGATCCGGGCAAGGCCGAGCTGATCATCAGTAGCTTGGCTATAGGCTGGCCATGGGCGCCAACACTTCCGGAAGGAACCATGCAGGCGGTCGATGCAGTCATTGCCAGCCAGATAGCCGCAGAAGAGCAGCAGGCCCTCGTCCAGACCCAAAGTATTCAGCAACTCTTCGACAGAGTGGTTGAGACAGCAGTGCAGACGGTCAAGGAGCTTGGGTAAGATGTTGTCCGAACAGCAGCAAGAGCAAATTATCGACCATGTTGTCCAGGGCGCAAGCTGGTTGAAAGCGTCGGAAGCGTCGGGTGTATCGCTTGAGCGGATGCTGGAAGCGGTGGTCAATGGTCGCCGCCTTGATGGTTGCCCAACATGTCAAGCATTTGTTCGGCGCCTTGAATCCGCTGGCAAGTTGGCAACGGAAGCCTCGCTTAGACAGCACCGAAAGGCCGTTAATCATGCCTAAAAGTGACGGTCAACTGCCCGCAAAGGCCGCACCAGCCGGCGTTCCCGTAAAACGGCCCCTGGTGCGGACCCTGCAAAGCCTTGAGGATTTACGCAGACTTCAGGCAAAACTGCTGCGGGCCTTCCTTGCTGGCGATATTGATGAACGGACCTTCAAGGCGGCCATGTACGGCACAACATGCCTTTGCGCCACCATGAAGGAGCTGAAGCCGCCAGTTGACGTCAATTCTTTTGTTGGGGAAATCGTCATTTGTCGCCATGAGCTTGACCCGGCACTGGAGGCCGAAATCGACCGCATGAACAGCAGCATCATGGATGCGCCGGCCGACAACAGCGAGGTTTGACCATGGAAGAGACGATGCTTTATATCGCAAGCCCAACAGCAACCATCATTGACCGCTTCAACGGTCTGCTTTTCATTCCGACCGCTGACCAAGCCGCCCAGGCCATGGCCAGCGAGGCCGGATATGTGCCACTTAGTCCAACAGACCCGCGCCGCGGTGCAATACTTCGCAAAGCATGGTCCCACGCCTACGGAACCGGACCAATTGACCAAAACCAACAAGGAGCAAACTGAATGATTTTATTTATCCGAAACGAAAACCAACCTGTTGGCCGCATTGGATGCGGCAGCACCTATCCCGCTTTCGAGTTCAGCCAGAACCGGCTGTTTGTGGCCGACGATGACGCAACCCTATTGTGGCACCTGAGAGCCGAGGGATACGAAGAGGTTGACCCGGCAGACCCGCGTCATGATTACATCGTGACCGAGGGCTGGGGCCGTCTTGCCAAGCAGCACTGGGAGCGAACGCACCCGGCCGAGGAAGAGCCGGCCGAGTAACCAACACCGAACCAGCGCCAAGGGTTTTCGATTTCTTTCCCCTACTCACACCGCCAAATCCATCGACAAAGGGCGGTGTGGCGCTGTCACTGTCAAGGCCACGACCGATGGATGCCGCGGCCTACATCATTCCATGCCTGCCGGGCGGCATGACAAGCGTACGCGATGTCCGGCTATGATCGAGGGCGGCATCAAAGCAGTAAGCCGAGGTGCCGCCCTTTGATTGTCTTCCAAAAACCACCACTCACTGGCCGCCAGGCCGATTTCCATCCTCAGCCCATGCCAAGGGTCGCATAACACAGAAAATCGCTTCGAGGGTAGCCTATGGGCCTTGCCTCTTTTCAAGTTGCCGGTCGCCGGTTTTGGCGAGCGCACCAATACCGAAAGTTCAAATCCGCTTACAAAGTGCTTACAAATTTCACAGGAAAAGAAAAAGGGTTTAGAGGACAACCTCTAAACCCTTGAATTTACTTGGCTGGGGGACAGGGATTCGAACCCCGATAAGCGGAGTCAGAGTCCGCTGTCTTGCCGTTAGACCATCCCCCAGCAGGTGGGAAGTGCGGTGAAAATAGAAGGATTCACGGCGGTTGTCAAGGAAAAACCCTTTCGCACCCTTGCATGTCGTCGACAGAACCGCAAGAACCGCGCAGGGTTCAGGAGATGATCAGGCCGGCATAGCCGACGACTTGATCGATATCGCCACTCACCTCGCCGGAATCGGTGTACCGAACCAATTCCGCCTGGGTTGCGCCCAGCGCAAGCGCTGCCAGCAGCGCGATGGTCGTGGGAACAACGCCACACATCGAAATACGGTTGCCGAGCACCGTGGCATACAAGCCCTCCGGGTCGAGAGCGAGAATGCGTTCGATCGCCTTCTTATCTTTACGGCTCGCCTGTTGTCGCGATTCGTAGTGGCTCATGTCGGTCGAGGCCACGATGAGCACTGGCTGCGGGTGTGCGCGGATTGCTTCCGCCAGTTCCCTTGCCACTGTCTGGCAAAGATCGTAGGGAATGTGCGAAACCGCCAGCGGCACGATGCGCAATCCATGCTGGACCTGCTGGAGAAAAGGCACCTGCACCTCCAAGGAATGCTCCAGCAGATGGGCTGCAGAATCTTCCATTAACGATGACGAATGGCGCAGGAGAGCGTTTGCCAGCGACCGGTCGATGGGCACCGTGCCCAACGGCATGCGCCAGTCTTCCGTGCCCAAGGCCAGGGCCGCCCCTCGGCCATGATGATTGGGCCCCAGAATCAGCACCGTTTCCGGCACCCGCACCCGGCTGATGGTCGCTCCGGCGGTTGCCCCGGAATAGACGTACCCGGCATGGGGCATGACCACGGCCAGGGCTTCTTTTTTCTCCTCCTCCGCCACGGCGGGGATGAGCATTCGCATCGAGGCCCGGAGATGTTCGGGATCGCCGGGGTAGAAACGATCGGCAACAGCTGGTGCGCGTGTCATGGTGCCCTCCGTCTATGTGTCCGGAACGGCGTGGAGCCCTCCGGTCAGGTCTTGACTTCCCAGGTTGTGCCCTCCGGGCTGTCTTTGAGAACGATGCGATGCGCCAACAGATAATCGCGCACCTCGTCGGAGGCCGCCCAATCCTTGGCCGCCCGCGCCCGGTTGCGTTTCTCGATCATCCGGTCGATCTCTTCCTCGCTCAGATCGATCCCGGCCAGCACCTTGGCCTTGTTGCCTGCCAACACCGTTGCCGGGTCGTGTCGCACCAGACCGAGCACGCCTGCCAGATCGCGAAAAACCGCAGCAGTGGTGCGCAGCAGTTGGGCATCCACGGCCGGCGGCTGTTCCGGCAGCTGGCGCAGCACTTTGTTCAGGGTCTTGATCGCTTCGAAAAGATGGCCAAGGGCCTGTGCGGTATTGAAATCGTTGTCCATGGCGTCATGGAACCGGTTGGGCAAAACTTCCAACGCCTGACGATCCTTACTTGCGATGAGGGAAGCTGCTGCCGAATCGCCAACGGGGAGCGCATCGACCTTGGCCAAACATTCGTACATGCGCTCCAGCCCGGAACCGGCGTCCTGCAGGGCTGTCTCGGTGAAATCGAGCGGATTGCGGTAGTGGGTGGAGAAAAGAAACAGCCGGAGGACCTCGGGTTCGTACTGTTTGAGCACGTCGCGAATCGTCAGAAAATTGCCGAGCGATTTCGACATTTTTTCATCCTTGATCGTGACAAACCCATGGTGCATCCAGAGGTTGGCGAAGGGTTTGCCGGTGGCGCCACAGCTTTGGGCGATCTCGTTTTCATGGTGGGGAAAGACCAGGTCCTTGCCGCCGCCGTGGATATCGAAGGTTTCACCCAGATACTTGCGGCTCATGGCCGAGCATTCGATGTGCCAGCCCGGCCGGCCCTCGCCCCAGGGGCTGGGCCATTTGGGTTCGCCCGGCTTGGCGCCCTTCCAGAGGACAAAGTCCATGGGGTGTTCTTTTTTCTCGTTGACCTCAACCCGGGCGCCAGCCTGCATATCGTCCAGACCTCGGCCGGAAAGCTGCCCGTACCCGGCGAACCGTTCCACCCGGAAATAGACGTCGCCGCCCGCCGGGTAGGCCATGCCCTTGTCCACCAACTCGCCGATAAGCTCAATCATTTCCTGGACATGTTCGGTGGCTTTGGGTTCGACATCGGGCCGCAGGGTGCCAAGGGCATCCATGTCGGTATAGAATTCGTCGATGAACCGCAGGGCCAGGGCAGCGCTGTCGATCCCCTGCTCGTTGGCCCGATTAATGATCTTGTCGTCGATATCTGTAAAATTCCTGACAAAGGTCACCTTGTAACCGCGATGGCGCAGATACCGGACCACCATGTCGAACACCAGGGCGGAGCGGGCATGGCCAATATGGCAGTAATCGTAGGAGGTGATGCCGCAGACGTAGAGTTTGACATGCCCCTCTTCAATGGGGCGCAACGGTTCCTTGGTGCGGGTCAGGGTGTTGTAAATTCTCAGAGGCATCGAGTGTTCCGAAAAAAGGTCAAGGGGGCCGGTTGAAAATCGAGTCTCTAATGTACTACAACCAGGCGAGAACGCAAAATACTATTGCGAATCCCGTCGGTATTGCGCTCCCACCATGGGCAGCAGCAGCAAACCCGGAACAGCGGCAAGCGCACATCCCAGGAAAAACAGCGGCCAGCCCGCCCATTCGGCCAGCCAGCCGGCCGGGGCGGCGACGATTACCCGGGGGATGCCCATGCAACTGGAAAGCAAGGCGTACTGGGTGGCCGTGAACCGCTTGTTGGTTAGCGAGGCCATGTAGGCGACATAGGCGCAGGTGCCCATGCCGCTGGTCAACTGTTCCAGGATGATGGCCACGATCAGGCCAGTCAGCGAGTTACCTATGAGGGCAAGGGCCGAGAAGCTGAGAATGCTCACCGCCTGCAGGATGCCGAAAATCCACAGACTGCGGATGATGCCGATGCGCAACAAGATAGCGCCGCCCACCAGGCCGCCAACGATCGTCGACCAAAACCCGAACAACTTGGCCACCGCGCCAATCTGGGTCTTGCTGAAACCAAGCGCCAAATAAAAGGGCGTGGTCAGGGTCGAGGCCATCTGATCGCCGATCTTGTAGAGCAGAATGAAGAGCAGCAGCCACAGGGCGCGTTCACGGCTGAAGTAGTCGACAAAGGGCTCGACGATCGCCTCCTGGAAATTGCGAGGAGTACCCCTGGACAGTGCCGGTTCGCGGCACAGCAGCGTCGTGACGACACCAACTGACAGCGTTGCCGCCATCAGCAGGTAGACATGCTCAAAGGCAAGATGATCGGCCAGGATCAGACCGCCGCTCCCCGACAGCAGCATGCCCAACCGGTAGCCGTTGACGTAGAGGGAACTCCCCAACCCGAGTTGATTGTCGTGCAGATCCTCGCGCCGATAGGCATCGACCACAATATCCTGCGATGCGGAGAAAAAGGTGACAAAAAAAGCGGCCAGGGCTACCAGCCAGGGCGTCTGCCCCGGATCGGTCATCCCCAGGCACACCAACGCCAGGACCAGTGTCAGCTGCATCAGCAGCATCCAGCCGCGCCGCCGACCGAGAAACGGCAGGGTGAAGCGATCAAAAACAGGCGCCCACAGGAATTTGAGGGTATAGGGCAGCCCCACCAGAGAAAAAAAGCCGATGGTCGTCAGATCGACCCCCCGCTCGGTCATCCAGGCCTGGAGTACGGTGGACGTCAGGAGCAGGGGCACCCCGCAGGAGAAGCCCATGAGGAAGGCAACCAGCAGGCGGGGCGACAACAGTTGGCGGGTCAGCGAAGTGTTCATGTTGGGTCCGATACGGCAATGGCCAAGGCAGGCGAAAACATCCCTTCTACCAGAACCGCCTAGTTTGCAAAGAAAAATCCGCAGGAGCCTGCTTCAAAAAGAGGGCTGTTCCGACTTCAGTGCGGTGCAAAGGGTCGGTAGAGGGGATCGCCGACGAGCACCATCTGCCAGGAAAGAAAGGGAAGGCTGATCAGATAACTCTCGCCGAGGCTGAGATAGCCCTCGGTGAGGACGCGAAAAAAGAGCTCCGGCAAGGGAAAGGCCTGGACATAGGGTTCGTACACAGGCCCGATGGTTGCGGCCACCCCCTCTTCCAGCATGCGTTTGCACCAGACCTGCGACCCCTTTTCCTTGAGTGTGGAGCATTCGGCGCTGGCAATATGAAAACCGATGGCGCCGCGCACCCACTCGAAGGCAGCGACATAGCGCGCCAGACTATACCAGCCGCAGTAGAGGGCGGCCTTGGGGCAGTCGCCCGGTTGAAACAGCGTTTCTTGCTGGTCAATTCGCACTTCCATCCGCCCGCTGGCCTGAACGGCTGCGGCGGCATCGTGCAGGGAGGCATCATACAGGACATAGCCTTCAAGCTTGTCCGTATCGGGTTTGGGCCAGCGGGCATCGAAATAGGCCCGGCCGTGCAAACCGTTCTTCTCTGCCCAGAGCGCGTCATCGATCAGACGGCGTACCGTGGCCGGATTCGGGCCGTCGAGTCGGCTAACCAGCAGCACCTCATCCCGCTTGAGCTTGGTGAACTGCCCCTGAAAGCCGAGGAAGTACGGGTTGGGCAGCCACCCCTCCAGAGAGTAGCCATCGGTCAGGACCAGGGCCAGCTCGGAATCGACCGCCGCCCGAGTGTCCATGGTTTTGTCGCCAAGCAGGTGTTTGGCCTCCTCCATCTCCGATGGCCGGATCGCCAAGGGCACGCCGTACATGACGACCAGACAACGGATGCGGCTGACCGTTGCGAGCGCATCAAGGGCTTTACGGACCGGTTTTTTGATCGTGTCGTCATACTCCTGGCGCGTACACCGCTCCTTACCCGTCGTGTTGATCCGCACGAGATTTCCCAAGGGGATCCGACGCTGGCGCATATAATACTCGGCCAACTCCAGACTGTTCTCGGCCCCGACATTGGCAACCACCACTATTTCACCGGGTTCGAGCGCGTAGGCAGCAGCGGGGACCAGCACGAGGCCCAGGAGAAAAAGGAGAATCTTTACCGGATTTTGACTGGCGCGGGCGTTCATGGACGTTTACCTTGTCGGCGATTGCTTACGTTCAACCTGCACCAACTGTAGAGGAAGCCCCTGGTGATTGACAAGGAAAATACCGCGGAGATCGAGGACTGGCGGCATCGGCTGCTCGACTGGTTTGCGGCCAATCAACGTCCCCTGCCCTGGCGAACAACCTATGCACCCTATCATGTCTGGGTCTCGGAAATCATGGGGCAACAGACCCAGATGGAGCGGGTTGCCCTCTACTTCACCCGCTGGATCGAGCAGTTTCCCGATCTCGCCTCGGTGGCCGCGGCTCCGGAGCAGGCAATCCTCAAAGCCTGGGAAGGATTGGGATATTACAGCCGGGCGCGCAATCTGCAACGGGCAGCTATCCAACTGCTCGACGACGGCAGGACCGAGATTCCGGCCGATTACGAGGAATTAATCGCCCTGCCCGGTATCGGCCCCTACACCGCAGCCGCCCTGCTTTCGATCGCCTTCAATCGACCCTATCCGCTGCTCGATGCCAATGTCGAGCGTCTGTTCGCCCGCCTGGCCGATATCGACCGACCGCTTAAGCAAGGCGCAACCAAGAAACGGCTGGCCGCCATGGCGGCGGCCCTCATCGACCGGGACAATCCGCGCGAGTACAACCAGGCTCTCATGGAACTGGGCGCCTTGGTCTGCACCCCGAAAAAACCGCAGTGCGGCCTATGCCCGGTGCAGGTCCATTGCCGGGCTTTCCTGGCCGATACCGTCGAATTTCGCCCCCTGCCCAGCAGCACCAAGCAGAAGATCGACATTGTCATGGCCTGCGGCATTATCCGCAACGGGTCGACATTTTTTATCCAGCAGCGGTTGCCCGACGATATCTGGGGCGGACTGTGGGAATTTCCAGGCGGTCGGCTCGAACAGGGCGAATCGCCCCAGGTTGCGGCCATCCGGGAAATCGAGGAAGAAACCGGCTGGCAGATCGACGACATAACCCCCTTTGCCACGGTCACGCACCAGTATACGCGCTACCGGGTGACCCTCCATGGCTTTCTCTGCACCCTTCCCCCGGCGGCGGCACTCCCCGCACTCACCGCCGCCAGCGCCTATGCCTGGGTATCCCTCCAAGAGCTTGCCGCCTATCCCTTTCCAGCCGGGCACCGGCAACTGGTTGCCGCCCTGCACAAGCCGCATTTTTCCGGAAATTAGGTAATTCTACCTATTGCCACTTCTTTTTTTATTTCAAAAAGATATCCAAAAATGGCATAAATAAAATACGACATCCCGGAAAAAAATTGTCATTCGGGGGCACTGATGGTATCTTGCGCGAACATTTGCCTCCTCCTCCTTAACCAAGAGCGACCGTGCAACAAAAACCACTGACCATACCGGACATGCAGGAAGAGGTCGACCGCCTCAGCACCAACTGGCGGACCCTGCTCGATGCCATGCCGGAGATGGTTTTCCTGTTGAAAAGCGACTGTTCCGTTCAGTACATGAACAGAAGCGCCAAGGCCTGTTTCGGCAATCCCTGCCCGCCGGACGTGTGCGAAAGCCTCACGACCATCGGAAGCAACTGTCGGGAAAAACTGCTGAACTCCTCGAAACGTCCAGTCGACGGCACGATTGCCGAAACCCTAGTCGGCGCGACCCCGGTGGAGTACTCGTCCGTCCCATTCATCGGCTACACGGGGGAGAAGCTGATCATGCTGGTCATGCGCAACATCACCCAGCGAAAGAATTTCGAGCGGGAACTGTTACAGTTCAACACCAGCATCGAAACCATTTTGGAGCAGAAAATCAGTGAGTTGCAGGCAAGCGAAGAGATGCGGCTGCGGCTTTCGCGGCAGGTCAACAGCTTAATGAGCCAACTGGGCCACCACCACAAGGCGGACAAGATGGTGGGGCGCAGCCGCAAGATGCGGGAACTGCGGGAAATGATCCATCAGGTTTCCGGGTCGGATGCCACCATTCTCATTACCGGCGAATCCGGAACCGGCAAGGAGTTGGTCGCCAACCTGATCAAGGCAACCAGTTCCAGGGACGACAAGCCCTTTCTCAAGATCAACTGCAACGCCATCAACGATTCCCTGCTCGAAGCCGACCTGTTCGGCTATGAAAAGGGAGCCTTCACCGGGGCCACGACCCGCAAGATCGGCAAATTCGAGGTGGTCGACGGCGGCACCATCTTCCTCGACGAGATCGGCGACATCAGTCCCAGGATGCAGGTTGCCCTGCTGCGCGTCCTGCAGAACGGCGAAATCATCCGGGTCGGAGGCAACGAACCGCTGCGGGTCGATGTCCGGGTGATCGCCGCCACCAACGTCGATCTCGCCCAGGCGGTCAAGGAGAAACGGTTCCGGCTCGATCTCTATTACCGCCTCAACATCATCAACATCGATATTCCACCCCTCCGAGAACGCAAGGAAGACATCGTCGAACTGGTCTCGTTCTTCGTCAACCACTATCGGGAAGCCTTCAAGAAAGATATCGATTTTGTTCCCAAGTCCATCATCAACCGTCTGCTGACCCATGATTGGCCGGGCAATGTCCGTGAACTGGAGAACCTGATCCAGCGGGCCGTGCTGATGTGCAAGGGAAAGATGATCACTGAGGGCGACTTGATTTTCGACCAGGATCCCCGAATGGAGCAGCAGCAGGTCGGCGGCGTCAACGTCGACGAGAAGCTCGGGGCCATGCCGCTCAAGTCCATCGTCGCCGAATTCGAGGCCGCCATCATCGATCGCGCCCTGAACAAGTACAGCGGCAACGTGGCCACCGCCGCCGATCAGCTTAGACTCGGCAAGACCGCTCTTTACGACAAAATGAAGCAGTACGGTATCTCCGCCAAGACCATCAAGCAGACACGAAAGTTCGACTGACGCCCTCTTCCCCATCCAGCCCATCGTCGGGCCCAGCTTCCGTGCTTCCCAACCGCGCTTTCTTGAACCTCCTTACCGACCCCCTTTGACCAACCGACGTCCGGGACGACAATACAACCACGTCCAATAATAACAAGCCCCAGACAACGGGCAGGGACGGCAAGCCGACTACAACAGCAGGAATTCCTTGAACTGGCCGCGTAGGCAATGCTGCGAGGCCATGGCTGAGGAATAGGCGCCGGCATTGATCAGGGCAAGGTGGCTGTGGTCGGCGAGATCCGGCAACGGGGCGTTTTCGTACCACACATCCAGCGCCTCGTTGATGTTGCCGACCACGTTCACCGGGGTGCATGGCGAGCCGTCGTAATGCAGCGGCAGCGGTTGAAAGGGCAGGCTGTAGTGGGCAGGTTCCGGCGCGATGTTGAAGCCGGCATCGACACCGACAAAGACCGTGTCCTTTTTCCGCTCGACAAAGGTTTTTTCCAGAAGAAGCAACCCCGCGTCCTTGACGATATAATCGCCCGGCTCGATTTCGAGATGCAAGCCGCGCTCACCGATGAGCCGCTGGAGCATTGCCGCCCATTGTCCCAGGTCGAGCGGCTCGTCCTCGGCCACATGGGGAACGCCAAGCCCCCCGCCGATATTGACCCGCTCCACTCCATCCGCCGCATCGACAAAGCGCAGACAGTGGCGAACAACTCGCTCCAATTGCGCCAACTGCGGCGTCAGATAGCCACAGCCGGCGTGGAAATGGATCTTTGCAACATGCAACCCCAACGCCTTGGCAAGCACCAGGGCATCGGCAAACTGCTCCCAATAGATGCCGAACTTGGTGGTGATCTCACCGGCGTACTGCAACTTGTCGTTGGCGGCCCGTCCAATTCCCATGGCCGGATTGACCCGGATGCCGATCTTGGCGCCCGGCTTGCGCTCGCCCCAGCTGCGAATGGCATGCAGGGAGTCGCAATCCATGAACAAACCCTGGTAACGGGCCAGCACATCCAGATCCCGCGTGGAAAGGCTGGAGGCGGTAAAGGAGACCTCCTCCGGCGAAAAACCGCAACTGACGGCATGCTCGACCTCGGTGGGCGAACAGGCGTCGATGCCGCACAATCCGGTTTGTTTCAAAAAGGTCAGCAGCGGCGCGAATCGGTTGGCTTTCATCGCGTAGTACAGGGAATACCGGCCAGCCAACCCGGCGGCGGCAAGCGCATCGTGCAACCGTTCGAGGTTGTGGCGCACCCGGGCAGCGGAATAGACAAAAACAGGAGAGCCGAATTGCTCGGCCAACGATTGGACCGAGCGCCCGGCAAAAAAGAGGGACCCGCCCTGGTAGCAGAGATCCGTTCTCTGCCACCAGCGGTAATAGGATTGCGGGTTCAACGCATCGTCCGATTGAGATGCAGCATTTCCGGATCGACCATCTCGCCGGCGATCATCTCCTTTCTTCCGGTGATCCAGCCGCGGCAGTTTGCCGATCCGCACGAGCAGGGAAACTGCTTGAAGAGCACGTCCTCGGTTTCCGCGTAATCCATGTAGAGAAAGTCGTTCGCCCGGATCGCTTTCAGAGCGGTGACCGTCAGGTCCATCATGTTCAACGAAACATTGGGCGAACACGAATGCAGAAAAAAACCTGAAAAATAGGGGTCATAGAGGTGGGTTTCCGCGGTCAGCTGCAGGGTGTGCTGCCGGATTTCGTGGACAACATACCCAGCCATCCTCGCAATGACTGCACCTTGGGCAAAGGAGCGGTAGGTGATCACTCCTCTACCGGACAGCTCATCCTTGAAAACAACAGCAAAATCAGAATGTTTCGGGAAAAGAGGATCTTTTCCAAACTGGTCCGGGTACAGCATGTGCGTGTTCTCCTGGAACGGGGATTTCGCTCTTGCCTGGACGGCATATCCGCCGAAGGGAAGCGATAAAAATAAGGAGGCTCTATACCGCTAATCCAGGAGGCTGACAAGCATTATTCACGGCGATTTGCAAAATTTAACAAACCTGATAACATACCGATAAAAAAAGATATTTTTTAATAAAATCGCCACGTGCCCAAGAGGTGACCGGCTCCTGCCTGCTCCCTGGAAAGGGCAAGCGCAACGCAAGTTCTCCCCGCCGGAAAATCTTTTCCGATAAACCGTTTTTACAAGACCAGGCCAACCCGACTGTTGCCTTCACCGCATGGTGCTCTCGGCTGCAGAACGCCCTTTTGATATCGCCTGGTCAGGTTACTCTTTTTCCCAATGATTGAGATGCGTTGCCAAGTTGCCACTTTGCAGCCGCAAGCGATAGGGGGTGCGATATTGCGCTCATCGAGCAGCGGAAGCGATCGTTGCGAAGCGAGGGTCGGAAAACATCCCACCCCTCACGGGGCAATGTCTGTAGCGGATCGCCAACAGATGCGCGCGAGGCCACTATTCTCTTTCAACCCGCCGCCAATCCGTATACCATTACACAACTCCATCGACTCTTTTTCCCTTTTCTCTTCAACAGCATGAGGTATTTCATGTCGAACTGGTTTGTTGCCGTGGACGGCAAATCTCTAGGCCCATTCACTCTCCAGCAAATCCTCGCCGGTCTGGCTTCGGGGCAGTACAACGAGGCCACCATGGTCTGGCGCGATGGTTTCGCCGACTGGATGCCCGCAGGCAGGGTTCCGGAACTGCAACCCGGCCAGGCGACGCCCGCGCCCCCGCCCTATTCCGGCAAGGAAGCCCATGAAATCGATTACACCATCTTCGGCAATGAGATGCAGTTTGTCGAAATCGAGCTGGACTCCCAGGAAAGTGTCATCTCCGAGGCCGGGGCCATGATGTACATGCACGATCAGGTAGTCATGGAAACGGTGTTCGGCGACGGATCGCGATCCGGAAGCTCGGGGGGTTTTTTCGACAAAATGCTGGGCGCCGGCAAACGGTTGATCACCGGCGAGGGGCTGTTCATCACCATGTTCACTTACACTGGCGCCGGCAAGGGCAAGGTGGCCTTTGCCGCACCCTATCCGGGCAAGATCATTCCGCTTGACCTGACCCGTTACAACGGCCGGATCATCTGCCAGAAGGATGCCTTCCTCTGCGCGGCCAAGGGTGTTTCGGTGGGGATAGCCTTCCAGAAAAAAATAGGGGTGGCCCTGTTCGGTGGCGAGGGGTTCATCATGCAGCAGTTGGACGGCGACGGCATGGTTTTCGTGCATGCCGGCGGCACCATCGTCGAGAAGGAGCTGGCTGCGGGCGAAGCCCTGCGGGTCGATACCGGCTGTTTGGTGGCGTTGACCGCCTCGGTCAACTACGACATCGAATTCGTCGGCAACGTCAAATCGGCGATCTTCGGCGGCGAGGGCTTTTTCTTCGCCAACCTGCGCGGACCGGGGCATGTTTGGCTGCAATCGCTGCCGTTCTCGCGCTTGGCGGGAAGGATTTGGGAAGCGGCGCCGCAAACCGGCGGCGGTGGGCAAGGCGAAGGTTCCGTGCTCGGCGGCCTGGCCAATATTTTCGAACGGTAAGACTCCGGCACAGGGCGACGAGCGGATCAAGAACCGGAAAATCCGCTCGTTGCCCTTCTGATTGTTAACGCTGCTCTTCGATAAAGCTCTGCATGTCCCTGCTGATACCGAGTTGTCCGGCCAATTCGTTTAACCAAGCCCGTTCCGCTTCGGTATCGATGTCGATGGCGGCCACGGCCAGCATGTACATGGTTTTTGCCACTGCGGGATCGCCGATGCCGGCGGTCAATTCACCGATGCTTTTCGGCTGGTGGAGTTCGTTGAGCAGAAACACCTTCTCCTCTTGGGTGAGTTCGGCGCCGCGCAGCTTGTCGAGCACCGCCCGTTCCTCTTCCGCATCCATGGTTCCGTCGGCGTGGGCAGCAGCCACCATCACCCGAATCATGCGGATCGCCAATTCCGGGCCCGCAAGGCCGCCGGCAAGGGGAGCGGACGGGGGCGACATCGTTGCCGCTCCACCGGGCGGCGGGGGCGGTGAGGCGGCGGGCATCCCGCCGCCCGGAGGCGGGGGAGGCGCTCCCATACCGGACATTCCCGCGCCGGGCGGGGGTGGAGGCTGTTGCATTCCGCTGCCCTGGGCCTTCTTTTCCTGCTGCTGTTTGAGGATCTCATAGGCGCCAACCCCCAAACCGATCATCGTCATCAGTCCGCCACCGGAGCCCAGACCACCGAACTTCGACTTTTTGCCGCTGCCCCAGGACCCCCCGCCTCCTACGACCTCGCCGACTATTTTTCCCAACAGTTTTTCCGCATCAAACATGGCCTCATCCTCCTGGAGGTTTGGTTCTCCGGCGCCCGCCCCATGGATCCGGCCGCCGTCCTCTTCGATTCGATAGTGCGTAATCGCTTCGCTGTTCGTCCGCAGTAGAGAACAAGCGCGAAGTATGCAACATTCCGCTTGTCTCCGGCCCGCGCCGTCGCGTATACTCTTTCTATAAAAATCCTTATTCGACCCTTCGACCCATGCTCGCAACAGCCACCACCAACACAGCCTTCACCACCTACGACCGCAGCGGAAAGACCGGCGCACTCTTCCGTTCCGAACCGGCTCGCCCTGTCGCGACCATTTTCGATCAAGGTAGCACAACCACCGAAAAGTACAAAGATAAAGTAAGCTTGTCGCCAGACGGCCTCGACAAATCGCGACAAGAGGCAACCATCGGCGACGGGCGCGGCGAGGACGAGGAAACAACCGAGTCCCGCAGCGAAAAACAGGCCGCAGCCAGACAACAGTCGGGGGCACAGCAACTCTCCGAAGCCGAAGAAAAAATGGTGCAGGACCTGAAAGAACGCGACCGGGAAGTCAAGGCCCACGAGATGGCCCATCTGGCCAGCTCCGGCCAGTACGCTCGGGGCGGCCCCTCCTATTCGTACCAGCAGGGCCCAGACGGCCGAAGATATGCGGTCGGCGGCGAGGTGCCCATCGATATCGGCAAGGAACGGAGCCCGGAAGAAACCATCCAGAAAATGCAGGCTGTCCAACGCGCCGCCATGGCCCCGGCCGATCCATCCGCCACAGACCGCGGTATTGCCGCAAATGCCGCCGCCCTGGAGAACCACGCCCGCCAGGAGTTGCAACGCGAACGGACAAATCCGCAAGAAGAACGCCCCGACCGCACCGACGCCACATCCTCGAAAGAAACGCCGCAAACCGGCGACGAAACCTCCGCCTCCCGCCGACGCCTGCCCCAGGACGTTTTCGCCTGAGTACTTCCCTCGCCCCCTTGACCCTCCCGCACAAGCCATTGCCATGACGAACGAAAACGACTATCTCGACGATCTCTTCTCCTTTATCGACCACGCACCGACCGCCTACCACGCGGTCGCCCGCAGCGCGGCGACCCTGAGCAGCCACGGTTTTCAACAGCTGCGCGAGCACGATTCCTGGGAGGGCATTCAACCGGGCGCCTATTATCTAACCCGCAACGACGCCAGTCTGATCGCCTTTACCCTGGCCGAGAGCCCGGAAAGCGGCAGGCCGCTGCGCATGGCCGGCGCCCATACCGACAGCCCAGGGTTGAAACTCAAGCCGCAACCCGCGCTGCTGCGGCACGGCTGCGCGCAGTTCGGCGTCGAGGTCTACGGCGGGGCGCTGCTCGCGCCATGGTTCGATCGGAACCTGTCGATTGCCGGGCGTGTTGGCTGGTGCCTGGACAACGGTCCCCTGCAAAGCAGTCTGCTCGATTTCAAGCGGCCGGTGGCCACCATCCCCAGCCTGGCCATTCATCTGGATCGGGAGGTCAACACCAAGCGAAGCATCGACAAGCAGACCGACCTCGTTCCCCTGGTCATGCTCTCCGAGAGCCCGCTGGATTTCCATGCCCTGCTCAGGGAGGAACTCGCGCACCGACATCCCGAGGCTGCGGCGGCGAACATTCTCGCCTTCGATCTCTTTCTCTACGACACCCAACCTCTTGTCCGGGCGGGGCTGCGGGGCGAGTTCGTCACCGGTTCGCGACTGGACAACCTCCTCTCCTGCCATGCCCTTGTCCGAGCGCTGGCACAGGCCGATTCCAACCGGAATCGGCTCATCGTTCTCAACGATCACGAGGAGGTGGGGAGCGTTTCCACCGCCGGGGCCCAGGGACCGTTTCTCAAAGGCGTTCTGGAACGATTGTTCCCCGATGCCGCGCTCCGGCAGCGTGTCCTTGCGGGTTCGTTCTTTGTTTCGGTGGACAACGCCCATGCGGTTCACCCCAATTTTGCCGGCCGTCACGACCCGGAACACTTACCGCTGCTCAACCGGGGGCCGGTCATCAAAACGAACGCTAACCAACGGTACGCCACCAATGCCCTGACCGGCGCCCTGTTCCACCGGTTCTGCGATCAGGCCGGAGTGCCGTGTCAACAGTTCGTCATGCGCAACGATTTGGCCTGTGGCTCGACCATCGGCCCCCTGACCGCCGCTGAGATCGGCGTAGCCACGGTCGATATCGGGGTGCCGCAGTTGGCCATGCACTCGATCCGTGAAACCGTCGGCCATCTCGACGGCTGGCATCTCCTGCGGGCCCTCGCCGCCTTTTTCGCGGCCGAGGATGCGCACATCCGCTGCCCCGAAACCACTCCCTGATCCTCCTCCGCTTCCTCGTTTCCCTTTTGCCCACCCTGCCGAGCATGGCCGTCCTGCGGCCATGCCGAACCGCTGTTCGCCTCTGCGCCGCCCTGCCCAACCCCGCAGCATAAAAATTATTAAAAATAATTTATGAATATAAAAATTAATTTTTAATAAATTTTTCTTGCCCGCCCTCCCCGTGTACGCTAATTAGAATAGGCATGCGTTGCACCGTCACCGCCCGGCCAACGCAGCCAAGACGCCACGGAGCAGCAATTCGCGCCGCCAGTCATGCGGCCGCCTTTCGGCTGTCCGGCGTGCAGCGATCCCGCAACCGTCCAACGTCCATTATTCGAGAGGTGTTCCATGTCGATCGAGTCGAAACACATCCAGGTCTTGCATATTCTTTCGCAGAATCTGCGCAATCACAGCCCGGAACTGGTCAACTCCCACGATATCGCCAACCAACTGAACATCAGCCTGCCCGAAACGCACCTGCTGCTCAAGATAATGAACGACATGGGGGTCATAGAAAGCAATGTGGACAATCACCTTTCCCTGATCACCCAAGAAGGATTGCATTACCTCCAGCGGCAAAGCACCCACTGACGGAGACACGCTCCCACAAATGCCCGAACAGCAGCAAAGCTACGATCATTACATCAAGGCGTTGATGGAGATCAGCCAGGCCATCACCTCCGACCTCTTTCTTGAGGACGTCTTCAAGCTGATCGTCATGGTGGTGGCCAAGGTCACCGGCGTCGATATCTGCTCGCTCTGGCTGGTGGATGAGAATGCCACGCCCCCCAAGATTCGGCTCAAGGCCACCCAGGCCATCGAACCGGAATACGTGATCGACCGCTCTCTCAATCTGGACGAAGGGGTCGTGGGGCACGTCGTCTCCACCCAGAAACCCCTGGTGATAGCGGACGTCCTTCAGTGCGACATCTTCAAGGAAAAGGAGATGGCGCGTAAACTGGGTTTGGTGTCGATGGTCGGCGTTCCCCTCCAGGGAAAAAAGGAGAAGATTATCGGCGTGCTCAACTGTTTTACCTCCGCGCCCCATGAGTTTTCCAGCACCGACATCAACCTCTTGACAACGGTGGCCAATCAGGCGGCCGTGGCCATCCATAACACCGACCTGATCATCAACACCAAAATTATCCAGGAGGAGTTGAAGGCCAGGAAAACCGTCGAGCGGGCCAAGGAAATCATCATGGAACGGCAATCGCTGAGCGGCGACGAGGCCTACAGGTGGATGCGCAAACGAAGCATGGATTCGCGCAAAACCATCCTGGAGGTGGCCGAGGCCATCCTGCTTGCCAATGAAATGTATTGACCCCTCGAAAACCAGCGAATTCCGATTCGGTGCAGGCAGAACAACACAAGCCTCATTTATTTATTGACAAAATAATTAAGTATAAATAAATATTATCTCCGGTCATCGGGCGTACAACGGCGTACGCTCGACCAATTTGCTTGAGAGCACGACAAGACAAAGGCGTCTGTTTTCCCTTCTCTCCAGGGACAGGCGCCTTTTTTTGTGCATACAGGGCCGGCCAGTGCCGGATTTGACAATCAATACACGAAGAGGAACTCTATGCGCTTTGCAAAAAACAACGATGTCTTGGGCACCACCAACAGAGGCAACCCAGCGGAATCCAGCCTGTGCACCTTATGCCGGGCCGATTGCATGGGCCAATGCGAGACCTGGAAATCGAGCCTCGTCGGTCGGAAACTGCTCTATCCGCGCGATTTCGGCGTGGTCACCGCCGGTGCCAACAATACCACCCATGTCGGCGTCTCCTACAATTCCCTGCGGATCCAGGGGTACGCTTACGGCGCCCATGGCATGGCCCAGGGCCTGTCCAACGATGCCGACAACTGCATCTTCCCCAATGTCGACCTGACCACCGAATTCGGCAACGAGGTCAAGACCAAGAGCCGCATCCCGCTGATGACCGGGGCCCTCGGCTCCACATTCATCGCCGCTAAATACTGGGATTCCTTTGCCGTTGGCGGCGCCCTCGTCGGCATTCCGATCGTGGTCGGCGAGAACGTGGTCGGCGTGGACAAGGCTTCCGAAATCAAGAACGGCAAGATCTCCAAGGCGCCGGAACTGGATCGCCGCATCGACACCTACCTGCGTTATCAGGATGGCTACGGTGCGATAATTGTGCAGTTGAACGTGGAAGACACCCGCAACGGCGTGGCCGAATACGTGGTCGAAAAGTACGGCGACCGCTGCATCGTCGAGTTGAAATGGGGCCAGGGGGCCAAGGATATCGGCGGCGAAATCCAGGTCAGCAGCATTCAATACGCGCAGTTCCTCAAGAACCGCGGCTATATCGTCGACCCCGACCCCACCTTGCCCGAGGTGCAGAAATCGTTCGAGATGGGCGCGATCAAGTCCTTTGCCCGCCACAGCCGTCTGGGTGGAACCAACCTCGACACCGTCGCCATGGTCCGGGAGGATTTCATGAAGTCGGTCGATTATTTGCGCAAGATCGGCTTCAAGCGCATCTCGCTGAAAACCGGCTCCTACGGCATGGAAGAGCTGGCCATGGCCATCAAATTCGCCTCCGAGGCCGGACTTGATCTCCTGACCATCGACGGCTCCGGCGGCGGCACCGGCATGAGCCCCTGGAATATGATGCAGAGCTGGGGCGTGCCTTCGATCAACCTCCACTCCAAGGCCTACGAATACGCGAGCATTCTCGCCGCCCAGGGCAAACGGGTGGTCGACCTCTCCTTTGCCGGCGGATTCGCTTTGGAAGACAGTATCTTCAAGGGACTCGCCCTGGGCGCACCCTTTACCAAGCTGATCTGCATGGGCCGGGGCATCATGATTCCGGGTTTCCTGGGCGCCAACATCGAGGGCGCATTGCATCCGGATCGCCGCGAGCGGCTCAACGGCAACTGGGACAAGCTGCCGGCCTCCATCGCCGCCATGGGCAGCACGCCGGAAGCAATCTTTGCCTCCTACTACGATGTTGAGAAAAAGGTGGGCAAGAACGAGATGAAGCACATTCCCTATGGCGCCATCGCCATGTGGACCATGGCCGACAAGCTGGCCTGCGGCCTGCAACAGTTGATGGCCGGGGCGCGGAAATTCCGCCTCGACAAACTGAACCGCAACGATCTGTTTGCCGGCAACCGGGAAACGGCAAGAGAAACGGGCATCACCTATATCACCGATGCCAACGACGAAAGCGCTAAGAATATTCTAGCGGCGTAATACAGCAACACTTCATTTCCGGGCAGGGGCTTCCTGCCCGGAAATAAACCCTTTATCCGATCTTCAGCCAGAGGATCTCGGCCGCGACCTCGCCATCGTTTGCCCACTGTTCCGGCGCGTGCTTGTGGAGATACACCAGATCGCCCGGCCCCGCCTCCTGCCGCTGCCCGTTCATCCAAAGGGCCAGCGATCCGGCGAGGACATACCCCATCTCCTCGCCCTTGTGGTTGAAAAAATGGCCGGTCAGTTTTCGACCCGGCTCGATTCGTAGCAGATAGGGATCGCAGGCAGCCTCCCGGATACTTGGCGGCAACAGCCGCATCCCTTCGACCACCCCCTTGCACGAGCTGTTCAAGCCGGCGCTCACACCTTCGTTTGCCCGAAAAACACACCCCGGCTGCCCGGTCTCGGCTCCCTCGAAAAAGATGCCCACCCCTACCGATAAGCTCTCGGCCAAACGAAACAGGGCCGGGATCGAGGGATAGATGAGGTTTTTCTCAACCTGCGAGATGCTGCTGGGGGTCACGCCGGTTTTCTCGGCCAGCTCCTTCTGACTCAATCCCTGCTTTTTCCGGATCGCCTTGATCTTGCCCCCCAGGTCCAACCGCTCCGGCAATGGCTTGGGCAAGTCGAAAACGACCTCCCCCTCCTCGCAAGCAAACGACTGCGGCTCGTTGAGAAATCGCGAAGTCCGTTTTTCCGCCTTGAGGATCTTCAGCGCCGGTTTGCCGTTCTTGACCGACAGGTCGATGGCCACCTGGGCAATCTTGTTGATGTTGGCCTTCAACCTGCTGGAATGCGCGCTTTTTTCAACGATCCAGTAGGCGATGGTGTCGAGTTCGTAGAGCCGTGGGCAGGTGCGGGCGTAAAACTTCATCACCTGCTCCTCGCCGCCCCATAGATCCTGCATGCCGGTGAGACTGTCGATGATGAAACGGATATCGCCGGATAGGTTGCTATGCAGTCCGTAAATCGCCTCGCCAACCTGGATGGGATTGGCGGGGTCGTTGACCCTGATCACCTGATATGGCCATTGGGCGCCATCCTTTTCGTAAAATTTGCCGAACACCTCGGACCGATCCCCCTTGCCGTTGGTGAAACAGTCGAGGATGGTGAAATTCTGACTCTCGGCCAGCGGCCCGAGAAAGGAAACCACGTTTTTCGGCGAGCGGTCGAAGCTGACATACACCACCGGCTTTTTCTGCGCCAGCGACACCCGGATGAAATGGACGCAGAAGGCGGCGGAAAAGCTGCCCGCATCCTCGTACCACAGGACATTGTCGCCGATGTAGAGGTCGCCGAGCAGGTTGTCGAGTTGGGGAATGCCCGATGAAACCGGTTTCTTTTTCATGGTTTCCATCTCCGGTCGCTCCCTTTATTCCGAGGCATGCGCCATGATCCGCATGTAGTCGTCGTGGCGTTTCATACGGTCGTCGAGCAGCTTGTTTTCGGCAAAGCCGCAGGTGTTGATCTTGCAGTAGAGTCCATCGGTGATCGAATTGAACACCAAGGCCGGGATGTCGTAATGATGCATGGTGGCGAACTTTTTCACCTTGCCTCCCTCGATGATCATGATTCGGTTCATGTGCAGGCTTTCGTTTGCATTGTCGAGATAGCGCAGCTTCTGAAAACTCCTCCGGCCGTGCTGACCGGGCGGCAGATGGTCACTAACAAAGATGATCAGGCTTTTGGGATCGAGTTCGATCAGACGGGTGACATAATCGGCCACAGCCTGCGATCGATAATAGATTTGGTTGGCGGCACGCTCAAGCTGCTCATCCTTGAAATCCGATATCATCTTCAACACCTGCGGTCGTTTTTCCGGGTTGAGGTCATGGGGAAAATGGCCGTAAATGGTCAGGACATAGTTGAATAGGGGCGCCCCGTCCTTGTCCTGCACAAACGGGGTAATAAAATCGAGATTCTGGGACAAGATGGTGCCATCGAACATATACTCCTTTTCGCCCGAAGTGTCTCCCTTGCTCAGATAGGTATCGTTGCCGCTGACATACTCGCGGGGAAAAAACATCTTGGCAAACCCCATGCCCCGGTAGGCGTGGGGCGTATTGAAAAAGCTTGGGTTGTAGGCATTGGAGGACATGGTCTGATAGCCGGCCAACTGGAGCTTGCCGGGCAGGCAGTAGGCGGCGGAACCGGTGAAGCTGTTGAACTCCACACCGGTCATCTCCTCGAAGGCGGGCACGCCGCACAAGATCTCGAACTCTGCCTGGGCGGTCTTGCCGCCGACCACGGGCGAGAGCGAAAAGCCCATCTTGTTGCCGAACACCTTCCGGAAACTTGGATGAAACGGATCCTTGGTATAGGTGGCGCCCTTGAACAGTGTGGGGTCGATAAAACTTTCCAGCACCACCAGATGGACGTTGCGCTTGTTGCCGTTGGCGCTCAGCCATGCAGCCAGCTGCTGCATCTGCGCCTCGTACTGGCTGCGATTGCGAAAGGACTCTGTCCTGGCCTGCGCCAGGTGCCGTTCGGCCTCCCGGTAGAGCAGCATCATGAAGCGGCCGTTGTTCTCGGCGCTGTCCTGGTCGGACCAATAGACGATTTCCTCGCCCACCTTGCGGTAGGTGGAGACGTACTGTTCCGGAAAATAGACGGTGGCCGCCATCAGCAGGGCCGGGGGAAGGGCTCCGGCAATCAGCACCAGGAACCGGCGATAGTCGATCGACCACAGGAAATACCCGAGCGGCAAGACGACAAACACCAGCAGCAAGGCAAAATAGGGCACCGTCAGCACCCGAAGCAGTTCCGGCACCTCGGCCAGCTCGGAGAACCGGAAGACATTGCTGTACATGAAGAAATAGATGTCCTGGCCGAGATAGGCCAAAAACAGCGGCACCGCCGCAAGCAGCGCCTGCCAGCGGGAGGGGCGCAGGATGACATTGAAATAGCTGTAGAGATAGACCAGCAGGATGAGTTCGAGGTACTCCCGTTTAAGGTACACGCCCCGGACATCGTCCAACGGAAACAGCCACATGGACTGGATCTCGATGGCGCCGAACATGCCGCCCAGGCCACCCAGGGCAAGAATGATCAGGGAATAGGCATACACCCCCACAATAAAAGCTGCATAGCGATTGAAGAGCAGAGAAACGATCGTGACAAGAGCAATCCGCGCATATTGCGCAATTGCCGTGGCAATGCGGGAGGCAGCCATGGTATGCAAAGTCGGGAAAGGGGTGAATGGATGAAAAGGGAGAGACAAAAAAGGATCGAGCACCAAGTCCGATACGATATCTTCATCGATTCCGAACATTATTCTAACGGAACACGCATCCGTCAACAGATTTTTCTACCACCCCATGGCAGTCTCCAACCCGAAAAAGCCTGACGTGGCAAGACGTTTGCCGCTTTGGCGAGAGGACGAAAACCAACCGCTTCCGCACATGAGGAGTCCACGATGCTCGTTACCATCCTTGCCGGCGACGCCTTTGCCGCCAACTGCTATCTCATCGCCTCGGAAACGACCCGGCGCGCCCTCCTCCTCGATCCCGGCGTGCAGGCCGAACGCATTCTCGCGGCTGTGGAGGAACTGGGGCTCTCGATCAACTGCATCGTCCTGACCCATGCCCACATCGATCATTGCAGCGGACTGGCCGCAATCGGAGCAGCCATCAAGGCCCCCTTTGCGGCCTATGACGTCGCCGACACCCCTCCATCCGCGAAGCCGCAACCGGTCCTACCGGGACTGACCTTCATCCCACACCGGCTCCCTTTCCCTCCGGATATCAAGCTCAAGGAGGGCGATACGGTGCGCGTCGACGACGTACACCTCACCGTTCTCCACACCCCCGGTCACAGCGCCGACAGTCTCTGCCTCTGGGGGCATGGCGCGGTGTTCACCGGCGACACCCTGTTCAAGGGCAAGATCGGCGCGAGTCTGCCGGGACTGCTGCCCGGCTACGACCACAGGCAATTGCTGCACAGCATCGAACACAAACTGCTGACCCTCCCCGCCGAAACCGTTGTCTATCCCGGCCATGGCCCCACAACCACCATCGGCGCCGAACGCAGATCCAATCCAATGCTGCGCCCCCCGGAATCGCTGGTGTGAGCATCGCCTGAACCCATCGTTTTCTTTACTGTTTCGACAAAGCTGTTTGACAAGCGCCCGTCTGTTCAGTATTGGTGAGCAGCCATTTTTTCGTTCGTTTGTCCCCTCGTCCCCTTGCCGCCAAAGGAACCGACCATGACCGCCACGCTCATCCAGCGCACCGCCTCGGCCTACGACTACCCCCTGTTGATCAAAAACATGTTTCTTGCCCCGGTGGTCGACAATCCCGACCAGGAGATCGTCTATCGCGACCTGATGCGGTACACCTACCTCGAGATGCGCCTCCGGGTCCATCGCCTCGCGGGCGCCCTCACCGCCCTGGGCGTCAAACCGGGCGACACGGTGGCGGTGATGGATTGGGACAGTCACCGCTACCTGGAATGTTTCTTCGCCGTGCCCATGCTCGGCGCGGTGCTCCATACCATCAACGTCCGGCTCTCGCCGGAGCAGATCCTCTATACCATCGATCACGCCGAAGACGACTTTCTCTTGGTCAACGACGAATTCCTGCCGATCATCGAGCAGATCAAGGGTCGGATCGACACGGTCAAACGCTATGTCCTGCTCACCGACCTCGATACCCAGCCCCAAACCACCATCCCCCTTGCCGGAGAATACGAAGACCTACTGGCTAAGGGCGGCGACCGTTTCGCGTTCGAGGATTTCGACGAAAACACCCGGGCCACGACCTTTTACACCACCGGCACCACCGGCATGCCCAAGGGGGTCTACTTCAGCCACCGGCAACTGGTGCTGCACACCCTGGCCAACCTGGCCGCACTCGGCTCCCCGGCCAGCCAAGGACGCTTTCATCAGCGCGACGTCTATCTGCCCCTGACGCCGATGTTTCATGTGCACGCCTGGGGCATGCCCTATGTCGCCACCTCACTCGGCGTCAAGCAGGTGTATCCGGGTAAATACGCCCCCGGACCGATTCTGCAGCTTATCGCCCGCGAAGGCGCCACCTTTTCCCATTGCGTGCCCACCATCATGCACATGCTGATCAACCATCCCAGTTTCGAGGAGATCGACCTCTCATGCTGGAAGGTGCTGATCGGCGGTTCCGCCCTGACCAAGGCGATGTGTCAGAAGGTGCTCAGCCGCGGCGCCGATGTCTTCACCGGGTATGGCATGTCCGAAACCTGCCCGATCCTCACCATCGCCCATGTCGACCAGGACGATCTCGATGCCGATGAGGAAGTGGCCCTGCGCTGCAAGACCGGACGTCCCATCCCGTTGGTACAGTTACGATTGGTGGACGAACAAATGAACGAGGTGGACCACGACGGCGAGCAGGTGGGCGAGTTGGTGGTGCGGGCGCCCTGGCTGACCCAAGGCTACCTCAAGGATCAGCGCAACTCGGAAAATCTCTGGAAAGGCGGGTATCTGCATACCGGCGACGTCGCCAACATCGACCCACGGCGCTACGTCAGCATCACCGACCGGATCAAGGATGTGATCAAGACCGGCGGTGAATGGCTGAGTTCGCTGGAGCTGGAAGACGTGATCGGCCTACACCCGGCGGTGGCTGAGGTGGCGGTGATCGGGATGACGGACAAGAAATGGGGCGAACGGCCCCTGGCCCTGGTGGTGCCGAAGGCGAACACGACGCCGCCCACGCCCCGGCAACTGGTTGGCCACATCAATCAGTTCATCGAGAAGGGGCTACTCTCCAAACAGGCCATGCTGCTCAAGGTCAAGGTGGTCGAGGCCATCGACAAGACCAGCGTCGGCAAGACCGACAAGAAGACCCTGCGGGTCAAGTACCTCGGCTAGCCCACCAAAGAAACGAAAAAAAAGGCCGTCACCGATTGGTGACGGCTTTTTTTTGTGTAGAGGGTGTATCCCCACTGTTGTTCACGAACAAGGGATGCAGGGCCTTGTTCGTAGCGAGCCGAAGCACGTCTTTGAACAGCTCGTTTCCTGCCAGGTCACTTCTTCCAGAAACTATTTGCCTTCCAACGCGAGGTATTGACTGCGGATATCTTCAAGGCGGCTCCGGTTCTTCCCGAGATCCGAATAGCCAAGTCGAGAAGCGGAGCGGATGTGGATGACCTTATTCTCCCGGTCCAGCAGAAACTCGCCATCGTCGACAAACAGCATCGTCCGCAGTTCAACCCGCAGATAATCCGGCGATTCATCCACGATAGTTGTATCGCTCCGGCCCGAAAGAACCTGTTTCAGGCGAGCAAAAGCTCCATCGGGGTCACCGCCGAAAGCCAACGGCGCGATGCGGTGGCGTGCATCCTCAGCCTGACTCGAAACGCAGTTGGGCGAACTCGGGCACGGGGCGAGAATCCCTTCCCTGGCTCCCAGGTTGCGGGGACGCTCACCGGCACAACCGATCAAACCCAGTAAACCGAGAGCCATAAGAAGAACCCTCCCTGTTCCATTGTTCATACTTGCCCTCCTCATCCATTCGGAGATAGACGCCACTGCCTCTTGGGATTGGCGTCGATGCAATTGCGGCTACATCTCTTCAGCGCACACCACGGTAAAAGGCCAACTCCCTTGCATGAGGCGCAAAGAGTTCGGTGACTTTTTCCTTTTCCGCATCTGTCAACAAAGGCAGATCGGCGGCTGCCGCGAGTTCTCGGACCTCCTGCGGCGTCGAGCTCCCGACAATGGCAAGGGTGATGCCGCAGGATAGGGCATAGCGAACAAGCAGCTGGGCTGTTATCCCGAGACCGGGGACGATGTAGTGGCCTGCACCGAGCACCTTCATACCGATCACCGCAATCCCCTTCTCCTTTGCCTTCGGCAAGGTATCGGTCAAAAACCCGCCGATCGCCTCTTCCACGGGATTGACCGGCATGAGCACCGTGTCAATGGGCCATTGTTCAACGGCTTTGCTGAGAATTGCCGGGTCGTGGTGCCCGGTCACTCCGATGTATCGTACGAGTCCTGACTCCTTTGCAGAGATAAAGGCCTCCAAAGCTCCGCCTGGCTCGGATATTCTCGTAAAATCTTCTTCGGTCCGCACATCATGAATCTGCCAAAGATCGAGATGGTCGGCCCCCAGACGCTGCAAGGAAGCGGACAAGTCGTTCAAGGCCCCGTCCATGTCGCGGGATGCCGACTTCGAGGTTTGAAAAATCGAGCCTCGCAATGCAGGATGCGTTTTCCATACCGAGCCATAATAGAGTTCGCTATCGGAGTACACCCGGGCACAGTCGCAGTACGTTATTCCTTGTCGCAAAGCTTCATGTATGACACTCTGCGCCTCTTGCTCCCTGTTATAGGTGCGAAGGACGCCTTCTCCGCCCAAGCCGACAACGGAAACCTCTATTCCAGTTCTGCCAAGTTGTGTGGTTTTCATCGGGACCTTCTGCGCAAATGAGCTGGCAACCTCTAGTGGTTACGCCAAGGTGTCAATGGCAATCTAAAAATGAAACAGTTATGACGAAGTAAAAGTGTACCACCCGGCTGATTACTGTGTCTGGATTTCGGTGTTGCCGGTCTGTTTATTGTGTTCTTTATAAATCTGTTTTGCGATGGAGTGTCCCCGCGGGCGGTAGCTGGGGCTCTTGATGTTGATCATCTTTCGTGGCGGAGAAGCCGATCGAGGATGACGGTGGCGATCGACGAGCAAAGACCCTACCCTCATTAACTTGTAGTCGCATTGTTGCGTCTACTCGAAAGTTCTGCACTGCACACCCTAAACGATAGGGTTGTCTGGCATCATCTGATCTCTGTTATCGTCAGTACACCGTTGCTATCAACCGCCTTAAAGAGGATCGTGTCGCCGACCTGAAGTCCATTCAACATGCTTTTCTCCTTCACCCTGAACACCATGGTCATCGGGGGCATATTCAGATTGACGATTCTTTCGTGTTTGAGGGTCAATTTCCCAGCCTGTTTATCGATCTTGCGTACCTGCCCAGAGGTCATATCCTCTGACTGGACCGTTTTATCGGTTTCCTGGTTATTCGTGGCACTGTGCGCAACTCCCTCAAAAAGCCCACTGCCCAATCCAACAAGCAGAGCAACGATCAGGAAAACAAAATGTTTCTTCATGGGTGACCTCCTTTGCTTAAATCGATCCATTCAACCTGACTCTGTATGGGGCAAATAGACCGCCTTAGACAGTCGCCCCGAAACGCCCCCTCAATGATCCAGATGATGAAGCGGCTTGCGGATGCGCACCTCGACATTCTCGGCAGGTTTCGACGCACGTGGCATGGACTGCCTACCCGCAGACCGGGAGCGGTTTGGTTCCTTCATTTTCTGCTTATACGGGTAGGCTCTTGTCCCCTTGGGGTGCTTGAACCATCCGGGATTGGAATAATCGTTTGGTTTTTGGTCGGGCCGCACCTTGACGACGCTGAACATCCCGCCCATTTCGACCGAACCGAACGGCCCTTCTCCCGTCATCATTGGCACGGTGTTATCGGGAAGGGGCATCTCCATCTCTGCCATATCAGCCATGCCTCGCTCTCCCATCACCATATAATCGGGAATGAGCTGGGAGATTTTCTTGCTCAACCCTCGATGATCGACGCCGATCATAGTCGGAACGTCATGCCCCATGGCATTCATGGTGTGATGGCTTTTGTGGCAGTGAAAGGCCCAATCACCTTCTTCATCGGCGATAAATTCGATCTGCCGCATCTGGCCGACGGCGATATCGGTGGTAACCTCGGGCCAGCGGGCCGACAATGGCACTGGTCCGCCATCGGTGCCGGTCACCTCAAATTCATGGCCATGCAGATGGATCGGATGATTGGTCATGGTCAGATTGCCAATCCGCACCCGCACCCTGTCATTGAGGCGAACGTTAAGCGAATCGATGCCCGGAAAAATGCGGCTATTCCAACTCCAGAGATTGAAATCGAGCATGGTCATAATCTTGGGAGTGTAACTGCCCGGCTCGATGTCGTAAGCGTTGAGCAGGAAAATGAAATCCCGATCGACCTCTTCAATGAGGGGGTGTTTCTCCTTGGGGTGCGTCACCCACGAGCCCATCATGCCCATGGCCATCTGGGTCATTTCATCGGCGTGTGGATGGTACATGAAGGTTCCGGGACGACGTGCGACAAACTCATACACAAAAGTCTGGCCGGGTTTGATGGCCGGCTGGGTCAGGCCGGAAACGCCATCCATGCCATTGGGAAGACGCTGACCATGCCAATGAATCGAGGTGTGTTCCGGCAGTCGATTGGTGACAAAAATCCGGACGCGGTCTCCTTCGACGACCTCAATCGTCGGGCCTGGACTTTGGCCGTTATATCCCCAGAGATGGGCTTTGAATCCTGGAGCCATCTCCCGCACTACCGGTTCGGCCACCAGATGAAACTCCTTGACGTCATTGTTCATGCGCCAGGGCAGGGTCCAACCATTCAGCGTCACCACAGGATTGTAGGGTCGACCGGTATCGGGAAACAGCGGTGGCATGGTCTCGGTCTGGGTTTGGACCACAGGCTCAGGTAGGGCGGCCAGGGCAACCCGGTTGACCATTGCCACCGCCACTGCCCCGCCAGCAAGACCGGCTGCTTTCAGAAAGTCTCTTCTTGTTGTCATCGGTGTTCCTTTAACTCTCTGTCTTTTTCCGCTCTCAATGAGGTTGCTCGGCCCTTTGGCTGGTTTTTCCTGTTTCTTTTGTGACTTGCACCATGGATGGGGTGCCTATAATGGCCGCCTGTAAGGCAGCGTTGGTCAACCAAAATTGCTGCTGCGCATTGATGGCTGCACTCACCGTATCGATCTGATCCCGCGTGTCGGCCAGCAACTCAAAGACCCCGATCAACATGCCGTTGTAGCGTAACAGATTCTCCTCGGAGATCACCTTGCGCAACGGCAGCACCTCCTCGCGATAATGTTTGGCAACATCGTAGGCCGTTCGGTATGCAGCATAGGTTTCCCGTAGCTGTGAGCCGGCAGCGCGGACGGTCGCCTCCAACTGATTGGCGGCGGCCAAGGCCTGAGCATCCATGGCATCTCGCTGCATATCCCCCCAGTCAAAAACAGGTAAACGCACCGTTATTTCATATCCTTTACGATTCTCGCGGATGCCGGCTGCATCATCGAAGACGGTATCGTAACGAACCCCAAGCTCAATGTCCGTCAGACTGGTGATCAGAGTCAGATCCTTTTCTTTGGCTGTTGCGGCAAAAGCTGTCTTGGCCCATTGAATATCCAGTCGCCCTCTTTGTGCGGCCTTGCCAACCTCTTCCGGGTCCCGTGGAGCGTTGGGCAAATCAGGAAGTCGTTCCGGGAGCTTGAGCTTTTTCTCCTGATCGTCTGTCAGTCCGAGAACCCGAACCAATTCTTCCCGGGTTGAAACGGCCTGCTGTTGCGCCATCGCCCATTGGGTTGCCGCATCGGCATAGAAGGCCTGCTGCCGAGCTCGCTGCAACCGGTTGAAGTTCCCGACCTGCTGCATACGGCGGGCGAGTTCCGCACTGATTTCGCCGACCTCATTCACCTGCCTTGCATAATTGAGCTGTTGCTGTGCAGCCACTGCCTTCACCCACGATTGCCGGACCTTGGTGACCTTGTCCACTACGTCCATGGCGAGGCGGACCTGCGATTGCTCGATTCGGCGCTGCGCGCTGGCATAGCGAAGCGGCAATGTCAACACGTCGATCAGGCCCACTGCCAGTAAACGCTCATATTCAACCTCATCAGCCAGCGTTGTGCGTTCAAAAACAAAAAGGGGATTGGCAATGCGACCTGATTGCGCCGCACGGGCTGCTTCCGACCAATGCTGGGCCAGCATGGCCTGCAGAGCGGGGCTGTTGACCAAGGCGAGATGAACAGCCTGTTGTTGGTTTAAAGGCTCAGCAAGCAGGGATTCTGCTGTCTGTGTGTTGAAAGTGCGTTGTTCCGGTGTTTGCACCAAGGAAAGGTTGCCATCGGTAAATTCCGCAGTCGCCTGGTTGGTGGTAGCCAGGGTTTCTTCGAAATTCACCCGCGCGCAACCGGAGAGCCACAGCAATGCCAGCAGAACAACAAAGAAGGACTGTGGGGGTAGGCAGGGGAGTCTCACGGCTTGCCTCCATGGCCGGAATGTTGGCGAGCGTCTTCGGGCTGGGTGATGGGATGTGGAGGTTCTTGAAAGGCTTCTTCAAGATAATATCGCCACCCGCCGATGCGCCCTACGGTCTCGTTGGCCTCCAACCAGGAAGCGACTTCTTGATCATGGTAGCCATGATAGTTGTTAAAAACAGAGGAGTAAGAAAGTGATGGAGGCGCAAATGGGGCTAAAGGCTTTACCTCAGAGGCACCTGGTTCGGTTTGCGACCAACTGGAAGAACTGAACACTGAGAATGTTGCGTACAGGAGGAACGAGAAAAATACAACCGCCTCAAAGAAATTTCGCGCCAGGATTTCTTTCATGGCAATCTCCCGTGGTGAAGATTTACTCTAACCCCTCTCCGGTACAGAACCTCCTTACAAGGCAAACTCAATGACAGGAGAGGTGGAATTTTGATAGAACGACTCCACCTTCCCCTGACGAAGGTTCACGGGGCCAACTTAAGCAGCTGTTTTTGCGACTCGATGATTTGCTCCATCATGCTGTAATTCCGCTCCGCTTTTTTCTGCATCATGGTATGACACATGGGCATGTTACCACCCATCATTCCCTTCATCCCTTCGTGCCCTTGAGGAGACGACATCATTTCCATCATGGGACACTTTCCGGATTTCATCATGCCCATCATCATCTTATTGTCCATCTCACGCATCATCTTCATGCCGCTGGTAATTGCCGCCATATGCTCAGCTAGCAATTGTTTGCGTTCGGTGGGGTTTTCCGTGGCATTGATTTTATCCATCAGGGCCTGCATGGCTTTCATGTGCGTAGCCATCGCATCTTCCTGCTGTTTCATATCCTCCATGCCGCTCATTTGGCTCATGTCATGACCGGCTGGCGGAATGGATGGTTGAGTGGTGGGCGGTGCCGCTCCATGGCTTGCATGATCGGCATGCTCAGTCGCGGCCGGTGGTCCTGCGGGCTTGGTCGAATCGGTTTGCCCAAGGGCGATTCCGTAACCGGAAACAAAGAAAAAAAATGCAATGACAACCGATACCATTCTTGATGTTTTCATGGCTTCACCTTGATGGAGTATTTTCGATAGATGCTTATGAAAAATTAAGCCTGTTTTGTTAATTTAAACTTAAGAGCCGTGAGGTCAAGGTGAACTGGATATGTTGACCGGGCATGGAGAGGAACAGTTGCATAAACTGTCCCCAGAATTCCCTACATAAACTGTCCCCAGAATTCCCTACAGATTCCCTAAACATCGCTTGCAAACCAGGAGGCGTCCAAATAAGGCTTATCGTAGAGACCAATGCCGAGAGACCCAAAAAATCACTCAACCGCCTTTGGGGCCAGTGCTTGTCCCGCCACCTCCGCTTGGAGGTACAACTTCGAAGACTTCGCCTTGGATTTGCACTTCCCCCCCATTAACGGTGAGGTTTCCTTCAAAAACGAGCCGGTGGTTGCCGTACATCAAGCGGCATCCAGGCAACTTCAGAACACCATCGACAACGCTCAGTTCGGACGCGGGGTAACTTCGAGCAACAACACCGAGCGACACCATGGTTGGGAGAGCCACCTGAGCAGCTGGATGCGGCTTACTCGGTTCAATGTGGATGGATTTGATGGGGATCTGTTCAATCTGTTGAGACAACGACGATTTGAAACCGATAGTCGCCGTCTGCGGGTTCCAGGATGTGAATCTGCCGAATACCTGCTGCAGCGGAGGAGTATTGTTTCCTGCCAGCTGAATCCTGATATTCATGTCCTCGGTTGTATCTATGCATGGGACCGGCGATTCAATCATCTCGCCAAGTCCAGCGCCGCTTGCAAAAGTCTTCCCGGCTACTAGCATCGCGACGACCAAGTAACAAAATACGCACCTCATAGCTGCTCCTCCTATCGAAAGATGAGGATTACGTCCTCACTATTGGGGAGGACAAGTGTCTCCGGTCGTTCCTTCGGGTCTTTGACTGTGGCAAACACATAAACGAATTTTTCGTCGCGCAATAATAATCGCCAACTCCATTGGTCGGAAGTACACGCTTTTCCGGCCGTAAGCGAGTCAATTACGTTTGACTCTCCTATAAACCTGGGAGGGAATGACGTATCGTTTTTCTTGAACGTGCTTGGATCGCATCCAATGATCGGCAGATTGGAGTCGGAGCGGGCAATTGCAGTCACTTTCGGAAGTCGAGACGTGCCCTCCGCCGCATTGGTCAGGTAGGCCCGGTATCCGGCTTCACCTCCTGCTCTGAAGGCAACAATCAAGATGAGCAGAGCAAGCATCGCATCGATCAGGAGCGGATTATTGAGACCAAGCGTGTGTGCGAAGAAACGTGCTGTTGTGCGAATTCTCTCGTTCTGGACATCGCATGCACTTCTCAACGCTAACAAGGCAAGTTGATACGGGAGAAGATAAACGAGACCCAATTGGAGCAGATCAATGAAGAACCTAGAATTCCGGGCAATCTCAATTGCGTACACGGGCAGGCTCTCCAAAGGCGCGGATAGAACAAGGCTCTGCAACCCGAAGTTGTAGTAGTAATTCCAACGGAACGAGTACCCCGCAACCGAGATAACGATCACAATCAGCGACCACCCTGATAGCAAGGCCTTGAAAGGAGCGGGAATTTCGATTTTGTCCATGTATTTCTGCATTCTTTTATTGGTCGGGGCAATATGCACTCAGCACAACGAAAACCAAAAATAGACCTGTTTGCAAGCAGAAGCACCTCTTTTCGGGGCAATCTTTCCGTTCAATCGTCTATCTGCTCAAGGGTCCGCGAATTCCAGTCGAGCACGGCTGTGTATTTTTTCATTTTTTGCGCCAATGCGCCGAATTCGTTACCGATGACCTCTGCGGCGAATTGGGAAAGAAACCGCGACTTCAATTCCGCCCGCGCCCGGTCGACACCGATCTCGTCGTAGGGGACCGAGGCCAGGAGCAGGAAACCGTCATCCGGGATGCGGCCTGCCCGCATGTTATTTTCGATAATTGCGGCGGCTTTTCGCAAGGGATCGGCCAGATCCGGACTGTAGGGGCCAATGATCAGAGCCAGGTTGGGTGTATGGAGGAAGTCGAAACCCCGACCAAGGCAAATCATCCACTCGCGGTGTTCGATATCCAGGGTCCGCTCATGTCGCTTGGCCTGCTCTCGCACCAGGGCGATGTGCTCCATGTTGCCGTGCAAGAGCGGCAGAAGGTCGGCGCGCATCTGGGCTGGCATGTCCGGCAGGAGCGATTCCAGCCGATTGGGCAGGGTTGCTCCGTCGTCGGCGCAAAGGGCGGCAAGATCGAGTACGCTAGTATCCGCCCCGTGTATCACCAAGGCATCCTCATCGGTTTCAAAGCCGCAGACGAGCGGGTAGACTGTCCCATAACCGCGGCCGAAGATGTGTTCCACCTGACGACGAATCTCCAGGGTATGGGCAAAGGCCGCTTCCGTATCGTGATTGAATCCGGCGCAACCACGCTTGGTATCGCCCTTGGACCAGTGATAGGTGATAAGGATGAGCACGCGCCTGCCCGAACCGGTCATGCGCATGACATGGTGGGCCAACACTTCGCCGAGATGGGGCCAGCCCAGGTTGAACATGCCGCCCAGATTCCGGAATGGCATAAGAATGCCGGTGGGCGTATTGGTGGCCACGGGAATGTTGATGCGGCCATCCATGCACTTTAAAACTGCAATCGCGGTGGGGTGCTCGGCAAGATAGCGCTGGCGCGCCAGCCATGCCTCGGGGCTACGAAAATTCTCGCCATGTCGTCTGGCGAGGTCAAAAATCCATTCTATGCGCTCGTCAATCGGCCTGTTCTGCATCTGGTACATGCTACGCCCTCCTTATCCGGCGATATCGCCAACCAATTGAAAGTGCGCGTTCGCCACGATTATGACACATCTTTTTACCTTGTGTTGACCAGCGGGCAAGGGAAAGGCCAATGGCAGCCCCCCGGAGCTGCGGCCTGCACCGCACCCCATGGCCGCCGGACTGTACCACGACCGTGCCCCGCTCACCTTTATCCCCCTGCTCATGCATCCAATGCCGATTCCGGATCGGGAATGGCATGGCCCCGGTACAGTCCGGCGATGACCGGCGCATACCGCTCTTCGATCACCGTCCGCTTCAGTTTCAGGGTCGGGGTGAGCAGCCCGTTGGCGATACTCCATGTATCGAGCAGCAAGGCCACCCTGCGCACCTGGGCATGGGCGGGAAAGGCGTGGAGCAATCCGGCGACGATGGAGAGCACCTCCTGGAGAACACGGTCTGCTTCCAGGGAGGACGGATCGGCCGCGTCCACCCCGCAGCCCTTGGCCAGTTTCTCCCAGCCATCGCGCCGCAGGACGAGCAGGGCGGCCAGATAGGGCCGGCCCTCGCCGACCACCAGGGCATGGTCCACCAGGGGATCGGCGGTGACCACCATCTCCAGGTCGGCGGGGGCCACCTTTTCGCCGGTCGAGGTGACGATGACCTCCTTGAGGCGGCCGCGAATGTGCAGGGCGCCCTCCTCCATGACCACGGCGTCGCCGGTATGCAGCCAGCGGGCCTCATCGATAACCTCCCGGGTCCGTTCCGGCTGCTGCCAGTAGCCCAGCATCACACCGGGGCTCCTGACCAGCAGTTCGCTGTCCGGCCCGATGACCCACTCCACTCCAGGCAGGGGCGGCCCCACCGAGGCAGGGAGGTTTCGTGCCGGCGTGTTGGTGCTGACCACAGGCGCGGCCTCGGTCAGGCCGTAGCCCTGGATCAGGGGCAGGCCGAGGCTGAGAAAGAATCGGGATACCGATTCGAGCAAGGGTGCGCCGCCACTCACCGCAAAACGGATTCGGCCGCCGAGCCGGTCAAGAATCTTGGCCGCTACCAGCCGGTGCAGCAGCGGCCAGAGCATCCGGTCGACAATTGGCGGCGGTGCCTGCCTACCCTGGGACCACTGGAACCGTCGCCAGCCGATCGCCAGGGCCAGCGCGAACAACCGCTTGGCCAATAACGGCTTGTCGCGTAACTGCTCGTGTACTCGGGCATAGATCTTCTCGTAGATGCGCGGCACGGAAATGAGGATGGTGGGCTGCATGGCTTGCAAATCTTCGGCCAACTGCTCCATGGACCGGCTGTAAGCCACCGAACAGCCCGCCATCATCGGCGTGTAGTAGCCCACCGTCCGCTCGAAGGCGTGCGACAGGGGCAGGAAGGAGAGCAGCCGGTCGGCCGGGGTACAGTCGATTACCTGGAGAATGGCCTCGGCATTCCACAGGATATTGGTGTGGGAGAGCATCACCCCCTTGGGCGGGCCGGTGGTTCCGGAGGTGTAGATGATGGTGGCCAGATCGTCGGGCGCGGGTTCGTCGGTGGGCGGGATCGGTTCCTTTTCCGGTGGCGATAGCCAGCCGGCGACCGGGACGATGACCGGGACGACCTGAGACGGTGCACTCCCCTCCTCCAGGCAGAGGACCCGCGTGAGGGCCGGCAACCGGTCCGCCTGCGGCGCCAGCTCCGCCCACTGATCCATCTTGCCGGTCAGCAGCAGCCGACAGCCCGAATCCCGGAGAATATAGGCGATATTCTCGGCACTGTCCCAGGTATAGAGCGGCACCACCACCAGCCCGAGGCCGAGGGCGGCCTGCTCGAAGCAGATCCACTCCACCGAATTGGCCAGCAGGATCGCGACCCGCTCGCCCCTGGCCAGCCCCTCATCGGCCAGGGCCCGCCGCCACCGATCGACCTCGACACTGATCTCCCGCCAACTCCAGGTGATCCAGCGGGCCAAGCGGCCATCGTACTGGTGATAGGCAGGCAGATCCGGTGAACGAAGACTCCGTTGCCAGAACAAACCGGGCAGGGTGCGCGCATCGGCGGCTCCAATCGGGTCGGGGGCGAGGGAATCGTGCTCAGGCGGATTGCGCTCGGTCATGGCTGCCTCCATGGTGATCGGTTGGGGGTCGCTCTATCTCCATCTGGGCCAGCGAGGTGTACTCGCCGGCCAGGTCCGGCTCGCCGCAGCAGCGGAGGATCTCGGCCCGCACCGCATCGCGCAGGACGATGGCGGCCTGCCAGTCGTTGCCGGTGGGCAGGATCGGGGCGGAAAACTGCACCGCAACCGGACCGGGGCGGGGAAACCAGGAGCCGCCGCGCAGCTTGGCGCGGGTGCCGTGGATGGTCACCGGCACCACGCCGGCACTGGCCTGGACGGCGGTCACGAAAGCACCCATCTGGAAGGGCAACAGGCCGGTCATCCGTTGCAGGGTCCCTTCGGCAAAGAAGAGGGGGCGCTTGCCGGTTGCTGTCAGGGCGGCGATGCGACGGGCATCCTCCACCCCCCTGGCAACGTCGAACCGTTCGACGAACAGGGCATCGAGCCGGGTCAACAGGGTGCGGGCAAAGAACTGATCCGCCAACTCCGACTTGGCGACGAACGAAACCGGATGGGGCAGCGCAGCGGCCAGCACCAGGCTGTCCAGATAGCTGGCATGATTGGCGGCCAGGACGAGCGGCCGGTCATGGATGAGATGGTCCAGGCCGTGGACGCTCAACTTAGTGGCGGTCAGGGTGGCGAACAGCCGGGCTGCCAGGCACACCGCCCGCCAGCGGGACGGCACGGACGGCAGGAGGAGGACCAGCAGCCAGAGGACCAGGCCGATCGACCCGAACAGCAGCCAGCAGTGGGCCGCATAAAGCGCTTCACCGCAACGGCGTCCAATCCGACGCAGCTGCGGCACCGCTGCCGCCGCAGTCAGACGGACGAGCTGGAGCCAAAGGGCGCGGCCGCTTGTGCCGATCGCGCCCCGCTCGTACAGTTCCCGGCAGGCGGCCCGGCGGACCTTGCCGCTGGAAGTCTTGAGCACCGCGCCGGGTGCGGCGATTACCACCTCGTCCGGTGGCATGCCGAGCAGGTCGACGGCGAGGTTCAGGATGCGGCCGCGCAGGTCCTGGTGCGCCGTTTCGCTGCGCTGGCGCGATTCGACCAGCACGACCAGCCGTTCGCTGCCGGTGCGGGGATCGGCACTGGCGAAGACGGCGACGCAGCCCCGGCGGGCGCCTTCCAGGTTGCCCACCGCCTCCTCCAACTCGTGGGGATAGATATTGCGACCGCCATGGATGATGATGTCCTTGACCCGGCTGGTCAGGTAGATCTCGCCGTCGGCGCTGTAGGCAAGATCGCCGCTGTCGAGCCAATCGTCGTGGAAGAGTGTTCGGGTCTTGTCCGGGTTGCGGTAATAGCCGGAGGTGGCCGACGGCCCCTTGAACTGCAACACGCCCTGAACGCGGTCGGGCAGCTCCCGGTCGGCCTCGTCGACGATGCGGATCTGGTGGCCGGGCAGCGGCCGGCCGCAGGAGACGAACTGCACGGCCAGGGGGTCGCTTTCGGCGGCGGGAACGGCCCGACCTGTTTCGGCCAGGGTTCCGCGCTCGACCCGGTCGATGAGCGGGCCGCGATGGAGGGGCGGGAAGGCGAGCCCCACCGAACATTCGGCCAAACCGTAGACCGGCGTCGCCGCCTCTGAGGCAAATCCGTAAGCGGCAAACCGGTGGCCGAAATCGACGATGGTCGCCGGACTGACCGGCTCAGCGCCGTTGAAGGCCAGCCGCCAGGAACTAAGGTCGAGCCCGGCGAGGACGTCGTCGGCCAACCGCCGGCAGCAGAAGTCGTAGCCGAAGTTGGGCGAGGCCGACAGGGTGCCCCGGTGGCGGTGGATGGTCCACAGCCACCGCTCCGGCCGGGCGAGGAAGGCGAGCGGCGGCATGATCACCAGGCGGCAGCCGAAGTAGAGGCTGCCCAGCCAGGCGCCGATCAATCCCATGTCGTGGTAGAGCGGCAGCCAGCTGACAAAGACGTCGGCTCCGGTGACCTCGGTCACCCGGCCCATGGCCCGGATGTTGGCCAGCAGGTTGGCATGGGTGAGAACCACACCCTTGGGATCGCCGGTGGAGCCCGAGG
>Ga0074195_1000589_pt1 | contig 66889 bp, 67 predicted proteins | sample EPASupsiteHSE623_FD_64525 | JGI IMG/M metagenome (GOLD analysis project Ga0074195, IMG submission 64525) | Bioremediated contaminated groundwater from EPA Superfund site, New Mexico - Sample HSE6-23 | ecosystem: Environmental > Aquatic > Deep subsurface > Groundwater > Contaminated ...
TGCTGCAAATGCCGCAGATGCGTGGGGTGATCACCAATCCATCCAGGGCATTGCGGCCGATGAGCATATTTTCGATGCCGCGGTACATGGTGCCGATCATCCAGGCGTCGCTGACCACGCCGTCCTCGATCGCGACCTTGACCTCCAGGTCGCCCTCGACCCGATTCATCGGCATGTATACGGTTTTGGCCATGAACACAGCTCCTGAACTGTCGTTGCGGATTAGACTCTCGACTTTCTTTTGACCAACCGCTCGGGAGCCGCCGCCGCCGCCATCCCCTTGTAGGCCAGATAGTGGGCCCGGTCGACACCGTCGGGCAGCTCAAGAGGGATATCAATGATATTCGGGGTATGGAAGAACGGATGTTCCTGAGGAAATTCGGGATGGGTACAGCCAAAACAGGGGACCCCGGCGTTGGTCTTGGAGTTGCGGTTGTTCCAGAGCACCTTGTTGCAGGGGGCATAGGTGAGCGGTCCGCGGCAGCCCATGTGGAAAAACATGCATCCAGGCCCGCCGAAGTCGTCGTCTTCGACCCGATATTCGTGATATTCGTTGCGCGTGCAGCCCTGATGAACCAGCACGCCAAACCAATCCTCGGGAGCCTGATATGCGTTGAGCGCAGGCAAACGATCCTCGCAGACCGCGCAGAGGATATCTTGCAGGACCAGCGAATGCACAGGACATCCCGGAAGATTGATCACCGGCCAGCCTCGCCGCGATCGAAAACTCTCCCCCAATAAACCGCCGGCTTGGCTCTGGGAAAATTGCAACCCCATGGCATCGACCGCCCCCAGTTTGCCGATACCCCCAAAGCAGGCACAGGTGCCCACTGCAACGACAACCCCGGCTTGGGCCGCCAGGTCCTGCACCAGGAGGGTTTTGGGTTCCCCGCGAAAGGTGTCGTACCCGCCCATGGCCCCCGGACCGCCGAGAATGAAGCCCTCGACGAGCAAAATGTCCAGGGGATGCTCGCCGCGGCGAAACTGGTTCAATAACGTTTCGTAGGTGTTGCGGGGGCCGGAACTGAGCGAGGGATGCCAGAGTGTCATCCGGGTTTCATCGAGGAAGGCGGGAAGATGCGGCGTCCCCATGCCGAGCAAGCTCATCGTATCGCCGCCACAGGCTCCGCATTGCAGCCACAAGGCCGTTGGCATATCAACTTCACCTCTGGTACAGTGTTTTTTTAAGATCTCGGAGTTGTTTTTGTTATATGCTGCGGGGTATCTTTCTGTCAAGCCCTACAAAACAATAGGTTTTGCTCACATCCCCCCATCCGCAGGCAATATTAGAGTCCGCTATGTCCAGCACCCAGCACCATTCTCTCCGTTTGGCGTTCATCGACACCGAGTATATCGAGCTGGACAAACTGTTGAAAAGGGAGAATTGCGCGGCCAGCGGCGGAGAGGCCAGGTACGTGATCGGCCAGGGATTGGCCTGGGTGAACGGCGCCTTGGAGACTCGCAAGCGACGCAAACTGTACCCCGGCGATCGCGTTCGGTTTGGCGGCATCGAGATGGTGGTAACAGACGGGAAGTCCTGTTCCGCCGCCGATGGGTCAGCGGAACAGGAGCAGTGACCGGGGCGTTCAGGTGGTTAATCGCTCCATGGCCTCCTGGTAGCGGCTGCGCGTCTTTTCCAGGATTTCCGCCGGGACCGGAGGAGGAGGCGGTTGCTTGTTCCAATCGAGCGAAGAGAGATAATCCCGGAGAAATTGCTTGTCATAACTCGGTTGGCCTTTTCCCGGCGCATAGTGGTCGAGCGGCCAGAAACGGGAGGAATCCGGGGTCAAAACCTCGTCCACCAGGGTCAGGGTGTCGCCGTCGAGTCCCATTTCAAACTTTGTGTCGGCGATGATGATTCCCTTGCTACGGGCATAGTCCGCAGCGCGTCGATACAGCGCCAGGCTCACTTCTGCCATTTGCGCGGTCAATTCCCCGCCGACCAGTTCCCGCATCCGTTCAAGGGAGATATTTTCGTCATGCTCGCCCAATTCGGCCTTGGTCGAGGGCGTGAACAACGGTTCGGCAAACTTGTCGGATTCGCGCATACCCTCGGGGAGCTTGAAACCGCAGACCGTGGTATTTTTTTTGTAGGCGCTCCAGAAAGAGCCGGAGAGATACCCGCGGACAATGCACTCGATCGGCACCACCTTGGTCCGCTTGACCCACATGGACCGCCCGGCCAATTGGCTCCGATACTGCCGGCACACCTCGGGGAACTGGTCGATATCGGCGCTGATCAGATGGTTGGGCACGATATCACCCAGCAGCTTGAACCAGAACAGGGAAATGGCCGTCAACAACTTGCCCTTGCCGGGAATCGGTTCTGCCATGATCACATCGTAGGCGGAAATCCGGTCGGTGGCCACCATCAACAAAGTATCGGCATGGCCGGGAATCTCGTACATGTCCCGCACCTTGCCGCGATGCAATAACTGTAAATCCGGACACTCGGTAACGATCACAGCCTCGCTCATCTCTTCACTCCTCTCTGCAATAGATTAAACATCGACGTTGCTTGCTAGTGTTGTCGTTTCACGCCAAAAAAGCAACCGTCTTCCTGCCAAATGCCCATCTTGACAAGCTCTTTGGGCACCTTACTGTTACCTATCATCGCCAACCACAACCCCACGAGGAGGTGCATCATGGCATTTATTCGTTTTGCCGAACGGCCAACCTTTCGCAACCCCTGGGCTGAATTCGAGCGCATTCGCCAGGGGCTTGACGAACTCTCCCGTTCCTACACCGAAAAAGGCAAGGCGCAGAGCCGAGCCAACGTTTATCCGGCACTCAACATCTACGAAGAGACCGACCGTCTTCTGATTACCGCGGAACTCCCAGGGGTCAAGACCTCGGACTTGGAGCTTTCCATCGAAGGCGACACCCTTACCATCCAAGGAAAACGCGACCGCAGGCCAACCGAGGCCGGCGCATCCTATCATCGCCGAGAGATCGAATCGGGCAGTTTCAGCCGGGCCATCGCCTTGCCGATCAAGGTGGACACGGAACATGTCGGGGCGCGGCTGACCAACGGTATTCTCACCATCACCCTGATGAAGGCATCCGCCGTCACTCCACGCCAGATCAAAGTTACCGCCGAATAGGAGGCTTGCCATGACTGAGCAGGAACTGAAGATCCAAGAGAAGAAAACAGCGCAGCCGGTCGATGAAAGCACGAAAAGCGAAACCTATTTTGCACCCCATGTCGATATCTTCGAAACCGACCGGGAGGTAACCGTTATCGCCGATATGCCGGGCGTCACGGTCGAGGGTATCGATCTCGCCCTGGAAGAAAATATCCTGACCCTTCAGGGCCACCGGGCTCCCCAGCAACACGCCGGCCGAATTGTTCTCGAAGAGTATGAAAATGGCCACTATCTCAGGCGGTTCACCGTGGCGGAGACCATCGACCAGGAAAAGATCGAGGCGTCGCTCGCCGATGGCGTGCTCACGGTTCGCCTGCCCAAAGCCGCCCCGGCCCAACCAAGAAAAATAGAGGTCAAGCTCGGCTGATCCTTATCCTTTTTCCTCCGTCTTCAGCGTTCCTTGACCCGACGCAGTTCCGGACAGGCGGGATTGGCGTATTCGACCAATTCCGCCACCAGTGAGCCGATCACGATTTTGGAGTGGATCTCCACCGGAACCCTGCATCTGTCGTCGGTGAGCCAGAGAATGGTGTCGCCGCTCTTCTCGTACAAACCTTTGAAATCCATCTTGGGATGCACTTCCAGCGTGTTCTTCTCGCCGAACACGGTGCGCCGCTTCCCCCGGTTGACAAGAGCCACCATGACTTCCTGTCGCTTTTTATCGGCAAAGGTCGGCACGACGATGTCCCTGCCCTGTTCAAGGTTCAGTGCCCTGGTGATGATAAACGAAGCGAATTCGTTGTACACCGTCCCAGCAACGTCGAATTTCTGTTCCGCCTCCTGGTTCTTCCGATAGCGCACCTGACGATTGGTCTGGTCATAGAGCGTCAACCGGCTGGTCTTCCTGCCAAATCCTTCTTTTTGCCGGACCTCGTACCGATAGGGCAGTTTCATGGGTCCGGAGACAAAGCAGGTAAAGGTATCGTCCACGGGATAGAACAGCTCCAATGGTCCGTAATCCTTGACTTTTGCCGAAATGGTGAAGGCCTCTTCCTTTGATTTTTCCCGCTGGATCGTCATGTAAATATCGCCAATTTTCACGCCGCCGCTCCAACTCACGGCATAATGCAGAAACTCTGCGCCGGAAAAGATGACGCTCAGGGTGGCGGGATCGACCTGAGAAGGCTGGGTTTCGAGCGCCTCTGCGGCGACCGCGCCGCCTTGATCGTGTGTGCCCGTAGAGAGAGCGACACCAAAGAAAAGGAGAAAAAAAAGGGCGCGCATACTCAGGAAGCGGTTGCCAGGGCTGCCCAGGTGGCGAGAAAGAGGGTCAGAGCGATCAACCCATTCATCGAAAAAAAGGATTGCCGGATGCGGGAGAGATCCCGCGGGTTGACAATGAGGTGCTGATAAAAAAGCGCCCCGCCGGTGATCGCGATCCCGGCGTAAAACCACATGTTCAATCCCATCAGCATGCCGGTCAGGACGAAGAGAAGAAAGGCCAGGAGATGAAAGGCCACGGCCACGCGGAACCCGTTGCGCCGTCCGAAGACAGCCGGCATCGAGAAGAGTCCGGCCTCGCGGTCGAAATCGGCGTCCAAACAGGCGTAGACGCAATCGAACCCAGCCACCCAAAAGAGCACCCCCAGGGACAGCACCCAGGGATACCCCTCGAAGCTGGCGGAGACAGCCACCCAGCCGCCAAGGGGGGAAAAGGCAAGCGCAACCCCGAGGACCACATGGCAGAGCCAGGTGAATCGTTTGGTCAACGAGTAGAACAGGGTCAGAGCGAGGGCCACCGGCGCCAACTTCAGGGTCAAGGGATTGAGCATGAAACAGGCGAAAAAAAAGAGCAGGCTCGACAACACCACCATCAACCAAGACTCGAGAAGACTGACCTTGCCAGCCGGCAGAGCCCGCTCCGCCGTTCGCGGATTGGCGGCGTCAAAGCGTCTGTCGGCGATCCGATTGAAGCCCATGGCGCAGGTTCGTGCTCCCACCATAGCAAGCACAACCCAAAAAAACACCCGCAACGAGGGGATGCCGCCTTGGGCGAGAAAGGCACCCATCAGGGCAAAGGGCATGGCGAAAACCGTGTGCTCGAATTTGATCATTTCGAGCAGGATGGCGATCTTTTTCCACATGGTCAGTCGTCCTCCCGCCACCGTTTGACGCCGGCATCGGCGACGGCTACACCGAGAAGATCGCAAAGACGCGCGGCAAAGTGCAGGGCAAGATCATCCAACCCTTTGGGATGATGATAAAAGGAGGGCATGGGCGGACAGATTGTCGCACCGGCTTCATGGGCAAGCAGCATGTTGCGTAGATGGGTGTGATTGAGCGGTGTTTCCCGGACGGCTAGGAGCAACGGGCGGCGTTCCTTTAGAGTAACATCGGCGCTGCGATGCAGGAGGTTGCCGCAATAGCCGCCGGCAATGGCGGCCAGACTGCCCATGCTGCAAGGGAGGACGACCATGGCGTCATACCGGGCCGAACCGGAAGCCGGGGAAGCAAAAAAATCGTCGGGGGCAAACCAGTGAGTCACCTGCGGCAGTTGCTCCGGCGCAAGCCCCAGTTCAAACTGCATGACCTTGCGCCCGGATTCGGACGCGATGCCATGCACCGCGACGTTCTGTGCGGCCAGCAAGCGCAGAAGCGCAGGCACATAAAGCATGCCGGTTGCGCCGGTAATTCCCAAGACGATACGGCGGTTCTCTGCCATGGCTACTCCTTGATGCCGATATAGATGGAGACTATGCCAAAGGTAAGGGTCTGACGCTTCACCGTGGCGAAACCGGCCTCGCGCATCATGGCGAGCAGTTCCTCGGGTTCGTAGAAAGCGGCGATCGAAGAGGCCAGGTACTGGTACGCCTCCTTGTCGCCGGAAATCATACCAGCGACCGCCGGGAGCACGCGGTGCAAATACAAGGTGTAGAGCGGTTTGACGATCGGGTTGCTCGGCCGGGAGAATTCCAGGATAAGGAGCTTTCCCGACGGTCGCAAGATACGATGCATCTCGCGCAGTCCCTGTAGGGTGCGCGACAGATTGCGAACGCCAAAGGCCACGGTGCAGCCCCAGAAGGCGTTGGAGGGCGCAGGGATGACCTCGCCGTCGCCGCACACGGGGAAAATCCGTGCCTGGCGCCCGTCGGCGGGAAGGCTCTGCCGACCGGCCCGCAGCATGTCTTCGCAAAAATCGACGGCCAGCACCTTCCGTTTCGGCGCCTGTCTGGTCAACTCCAGGGCGAGCGGCAGGGTTCCGGCGCAGAGGTCGAGCACCCAGCCATCGGGAAAGGCGCGGAGCAGCCTGGTCGTCCGCCAGCGCCAATAGCGATCGATGTGCAGGGAAAGCAGCGAATTGAGTAGATCGTAACGTCCGCTGATCGAAGAAAATTTGTCTCTGACGAATTTTTTCTTCTCATCGGGGACTTGCAGGTTGTTCATGAGCAGTGATCCGCGACGGGATTATTGAAATATTTTCAAGGGTAAGGCTGATTCCGAGGCTGCGCCGCGATCGATCAGATATTGAAAAAAACGTTCCAGAGCCATGAGTTTCACCGGGGTGAGATCGTGCTCGATACCCATGAGATAGTGCGAGCAGGCCTCACAATCCATGGGAATGCGCCGGGCGACCCGATCGCAGATCTCGGCCATGCGCAGGGCGCCCTGCTCACGGCAATCGACCAGGGTCTGTCTGATGGCCCGAGCCGTCTCCGGCTGGGATGCGAGGAAAGTCTCCTGGACCGCGCACACGGAGAACACAAAGGGTAATCCGGTCACCCGGTGCCAAATTTCGCCAAGATCCAACTGCACGGGATACCTACCCTCTGCCCTGAGTCGCAGGGCATCGTCGCCGATCGCCAGCACTGCGCTCGCTCCCTCGATCTGCGCGGTGGCGCCATACACCTCGCCGACTCCGTACCTGGGTATAACGCCATAAAACTCTTCGAGAATAATTTTTACAAGGTGAATCGAGGTATCGGACTGACCGGTCAAAACGACCAGGCGACCGTCCAGAGCCTCGGGGTGCACCTGGGAAAATAAAAAAACACTGCCCACCGGTCCGGTGGCGCTGATCGAGAGATCGGCGAGAATCCTATAGCGTTCGGGGTGAAGGGCATAGGCATAGGATGACACAAACCCCATGTCGATCCGGTCCTCGGCAAGCAAGGCGTTCAACCGGCTGGGTTGTCCCTCGATTACCAGCCAGTCGGGGGGGAGGTCACGCTCCTTCCAGATTTCGTAAATAGGAGCCGTGTTGATATAGTTGACCATGCCGATGCGCGCCATGACCTCTCTCACTGTGGAATGCGAATCGGTTCGACGGGACTGCCAGCACGAACCAGAATACGGTAGACCTGTGCAGGGTCGCCAGGTGTTTCGGAAACGGGTACGGCAAGCAGATCCGCCGACTTGCCGGGTTCCAACGAGCCGAGGCGATGCCCCAGACCGAGCGCTTCCGCTCCACCCTGGGTGGCCATGCGAAAAATCTCTTCCGCCTCGACAGCGGGATGCTGCTCCGCCAAAATGCGCATTTCCCGCCAAAGGGAAAGCTCGGGATTGCTGGCCAGGCTATCGGTGCCCAGGGCGGGCAGAATGCCGTGATCAAGATACTCCCGCACCGGCGCGGTCCCGGTACTGAGGAACCGATTGCTCCCCGGACAGAGACAGACCTTGACCCCTTCTCCGGCCATGATCCGGATCTCCTCGCCGAAGACATGGATGGCGTGGATGCAGAGCGTGCGATGGTCGAGAACGCCAAGATCATACAAATATTGAATCGAACCGCCTTGTCCTGTGGGGATGAAGGAACCGTCCCAAAAACCCCGTTGCCTGATGAAATCGACAATCTCTCCCCTGCCCTGCCGGATCATCTCGCCTTCTGCAACCGGTTCGGCGACATGAACGGGAAAGACATGGTTCAAGGCCACCGCCCGTTCCTTGAGCCGCTGCAATAAGCGGGAATGGGTGGAATACGGCGCATGTCCCGAACACAGCACCGCGTCGTTTTCCTGATCCAGCCGTCTCAGATTCTTGGGCAGGGTGCGTTCCGCCAAGCCAAGATACTCCGTGAACGCAAGAAGCTCTCCCGGAAAGTTTGCGGCAAGAGAACGGCCTATCGGGGTGTTGCCGATATCGGCCAGTACGCTGACTCCGGAGCGATACTGTCGCCAAGCCGTCTCCAGGGCTGCCTGTTCGACCTCTTCGCCCGTAGCGCCGAGCGCATCGCGGAGTTCCAGGAGGCGGGTGATCCATCCGGTGAACGAGGTCTTGAGCGGAGCTGTGGCCAGCTCGGCCAGGTGGGAGAGTTCGAGATGGATGTGCCCATTGATCAGGGCAGGAGTCAGCACGGAAGCTGGATAGTCCGTGCATTCGGCCTGTGGATAGCGACTCCGCAGTTCCTGCCGTTCTCCGACCGCAAGGATTGTCCCTTGCGAAGTGGCAACTCCTCCATCCCTGATCGGCGACCGGCTGATTGGTATGACCCAGGGGGCGCAATGCAGGCGGATCGAATCTCCGTTCATGGAACCGGCGTGTAGTTCATCAACCGCTGCTGCGGCTTAAAACCGGCATCCGCGACCAGCCTCCTGATCTCCTCTTCCGACAAGCGGAAACGCACTCCGGCCGCGGCCACCACGTTTTCCTCGATCATAGTCGAACCAAAATCGTTGGCGCCGAAAAAGAGGGAGAGTTGAGCGATCTTCGGACCTTGGGTGACCCAGCTAGCCTGAATGTTGCGGACGTTGTCGAGAAAGATCCGGCTCAAGGCCAGCATGCGCAGATAGCCGACAGCCGAAGTTTTTTCGATCTTGCGGACCGCGGCTATCGGGGTATGGTCGGGTTGAAACGGCCAGGGAATAAAGGCGGTGAATCCACCGGTGCGATCCTGCAGGTCGCGGATGCGCTGCAAGTGCTCCAACCGCTCTTCGACGGTCTCTATATGGCCAAACATCATGGTGGCGGTGGTGCGCAACCCGAGACCGTGGGCGATTTCCATGACCTCGATCCACTGATCGGCGCCGCATTTCTTTGGCGCCATTTCCCGCCGAACCCGATCGCTGAGGATCTCGGCGCCACCGCCGGGAATGGAGTCAAGTCCCGCGGCAATCAATCGTTGCAGCACCTCTTTGACCGGCAAGCCGGACAACTGGCTGAAATGCACCACCTCGGGCGGGGAAAATCCATGGATATGGATGCCGGTCGCCTTGATGAACCGGAGCATATCTTCATAAAATTCCAGCGGTTTATTGGGGTGTAAACCGCCTTGCAGCAAAATCTGGGTTCCGCCGAGCGCCTGGGTCTCGGCAATTTTCTGAGCCAATTCGTCCTTGGATAACACTTGGCCACCCGCATCTTCGGGTGCCTTGAAGAATGCGCAAAACTTACAGGCGGAGATACAGATATCGGTATAGTTGATATTCCGGTCGATAACATAGGTCACAACCGGATCGGGGTGGAGCCGCTCGCGCACTGCATTGGCGAGAAAACCCAGTTGATGCAGGTCCGCCGCCCTCTCCAACCGTAAAAACTCGGGACCGGTTATCCTTTCTCCTGCTTCGATACGGGCGATGATTGACTGCATGATCTTCAGAACGTGGCAAGAACCGAGTAAAGGGTGTCGCGTTGCACCGGCTGTCGTCCCGCTTCCTTGATCAGCCGGATCAGGGTTTTGTGCCCCAAAGCCTGTTCCGTTTCCGCTCCTGCCATGTGGGTGATGACCTCTTCCTTGACCGTCCCATCCATGTCGTCGGCGCCGAAAGACAGTGCCACCTGCGCCAATTTGGGGCCGATCATGACCCAATAGGCCTTGATGTGCGGAAAGTTGTCGAGCATCAACCGGCTGACCGCGATATTCTTTAGGTCGTTGATGCCCGTGGTATTGCTGTGCTCAGCCATTGCGGTGTTCTTGGGGTGAAAGGCCAGGGGAATAAAAGCAAGAAAGCCGCCGGTTTCGTCTTGAGCACGGCGCAAGGCGTCCACATGCTCAAGACGTTCGTCGATGGTCTCGATATGACCGTAGAGCATGGTGGCATTGGTGCGCAATCCCAACCGATGCGCGGTCTTGGCCACCTCCAGCCAGCCCGCGCCGGGGAGTTTCTTCTCGCAGGTGAGTTGGCGGATACGGGGGCTGAACACCTCGGCGCCTCCACCGGGCAAGGACCCGAGTCCGGCATCCACCATTTCTTGGAGTGTCCGTTCGACCGATTTTCCCACCAATTGCGCCAGGTGATGGATCTCGACACAGGTGAAGGCCTGAATGTGGACGTCCGGCCGCACCTCCTTGATGCCACGCAACAAATCGAGGTAATAGGAAAAAGGCAGATCGGGATGGATGCCGCCGACCATGTGGATCTCGTCGATCGGTTCGTCGAGCCGTTGCCTGACCTTGGCCTTCACCTCCTCGACGCTCATTTCGTAGGCGAGATCGTGCCCCTTTTCCTTGCCGAACGCGCAAAATTTACAGAGATTCGTGCAAATATTGGAGTAGTTGATATGCTGGTTGTATATGAAAAACGCTTGGTTGCCGTTTTTGCGTTCGCGGACGATGTTCGCCAGGTAGCCGAGGGCAAGAATATTGGGGTGATTGAAGAGCGTGCGTCCGTCATCCATGCTCAAACGTTCTTCCTTGCGGACTTTGGTTAAAATCCGTCCCAAGCCGGCTTGTTCGATATAGGCGTCCATGGTGCTGTTTGTTTACCTCAGGGCAAAAAAAGAAGCCCCTTGGAGCAAGGGGCTCGTAATGAAGGAGGAACGGCTCGGTGTCAGTCGAGAAAGAAGCGAAGTTTTTCCCGACGACTTGAATGCCGCAAACGGTTGAGGGCCTTTTTCTCTATCTGCCGGATGCGCTCCCGAGAGACATTGAATCGTTTACCGATCTCCTCCAGGGTGTATTCCGCCTTTTCCCCGATGCCGAACCGCAATCGGATGATTTTCTCTTCCCGATCCGTCAAGGTCGACAGCACCTCGGTTACACGATGGGCCAGTTCTCGATTTTGCACCGCATCGTACGGCGATTCCGATTCCTGATTTTCAAGAAAATCGCCCAAGGTCGAGTCGTCGTCGCCGACAGGGGTTTCCAGGGAGATTGGCTCGCGGGAGGCTTCGAGGATGGCGAGGATCTTGTCCATCGGCAGATCGGTCATCTTGGAAATTTCCACCGGCGTCGGTTCGCGACCGAGTTCCTTGAGCAAAGAATAAAACGCCTTGAAAAACTGGCTTCGCAGCTCGAGAAAATGCACGGGCAGACGGATGGTTCGCGTCTTGTCGAGAATAGCCCTGGTGATGGCCTGCCGAATCCACCAAGAGGCGTAGGTGGAAAACTTGTTACCCTTTTTGTAGTCGAAGCGAAAAACGGCCCGCATCAGGCCCAGGTTGCCTTCCTGGATAAGGTCGGCCAGGGTCAACCCCTGATGCATATACCGCTTGGCAATCGACACAACCAACCGCAGATTTGCCCGAATCATGGAATCCTTGGCAAATTCGATCGAACGATTGTAGGCTTCGATTTTGGTGGTCAGCTCGAACAGCTCGCGCTTTTCCGGATAATTCCGGTTGGCGATGCTGACACAATGCTTCATGTAATTGAGTTGCTGTTTTTTCGGCTTGAGCGTTGGATCGCGGCGTTGCCAGAGGTCGATTCGGTCGACCAGCATCTTGATTTCGTTGACGCCGGAGGTATCTTGGCGGATCGCCTCGATAATGGCGTCGAACCCTTCGCGAATCGTCTTGGAATATTTGGCCTCTTCTTCAGGGGTCAACAGGTCGAATTGCCCCATCTCGCGAAGATAGGTGGTTGTGGTCTCCTCCGATTCGTGCTCTTCGCTGTCGGGGAGACTGTCAGAGGCCGTCTCGTCCTCGCCGCTTTTCCTTCCGGTCCACTCCTCACCCGAAAGGGTCTTCCGTTTTCCCGATTCTTCCTGCGTGACAATTTCTATATTGTTTTCACCAAGAAAATCGAAGAGTTCTTCAATAGCTCCCGCATCTTTCAATTGATCGGGAAGAAGGTCGTTGAGATGTTGAAATGTGATGCAGCCTTCATCTTTTCCGGCTTCAAGAAGGTCATTTTTTATACCTGCTAGCACCCGCCTTCTCCTTTAACATGTGTAGGAACACACAAAGTGGTTTTAGAGACAAAAAGAATATTATAGAATAATCTTTCAGAGTAAAAAAGCAATCGAAGAGTGGACGTTCCACAGATAAATCATGTAATTATACGACATTCTTCGAAAGTTTTGGATAGCAACAAGGTTAGCCATGTCACCTCGGACGGGAATTCACGCGAATGAATAATGCTACATCGGTAAACATTCTCCAAAAAAGGTCAAGCGGTATTTTGCTTCCGATTTTTTCGCTCCCGGGCGCCCATGGAATCGGCGATCTTGGCCGTCCTGCTCAGGCGTTCGTCGATTTTCTCAAAAAAAGCGGCCAGAGTTGCTGGCAGATTTTACCGCTTGGACCGACCAGCTCGATGTTTGGCAATTCGCCCTATATGAGCTCCTCCGCTTTTGCCGGCTCTCCGCTGCTTATCGGTCTCGACCTGTTGACAGAACAGGGATTGGTGCAAGAGGAAGAAATCGAACGCCCCGTCTTTTCGGAATATTGCGTTGACTATCGCCAGGTCGCGCAGCATAAACAACGAGTGCTCGCCCTGGCCTGGAAACGATTTTGTGAGCGCGCAAACAGCTCAACGATTCTTGAAGAATTTACCGCCAGCCATCCCTGGTGCATCGACTATGGCCTCTTTCTCGCACTTAAAAAGCAATACCGCGAAACACCATGGTATGCTTGGCCAACCCCCCTGCGACAACGAAGCGCCGCCGCGCTTGCTCAAGCGAAGAGGGAGCATCGCGCAGCCATCGATTATTATCTTTTCGAACAGTTCATTTTTACCACCCAGTGGCAGGCGCTCCGTGACTATGCGAACGTGAATGGCATCGCAATCATTGGCGATCTGCCCATTTACGTGGCCCTCGACAGCGCGGATGTCTGGAGCAATCAGGCCATATTCCAGCTCGATCCAACAACCGGGTTGCCCACGCATGTCGCCGGTGTCCCACCGGATTACTTCAGCAGCAACGGGCAACGCTGGGGCAATCCCCTTTACCGGTGGCATGCGGACGATCCTATGATCGAACAACAACTTTGGTCGTGGTGGGAGCAGCGGTTACGTTGCAACTTCTCCTTGGTCGATACCGTGCGGCTCGATCATTTCCGCGGTTTCGAATCCTATTGGGCTGTTCCCGCCGAAGAGGAAACGGCCTTGAATGGCTGCTGGCTGCAGGGGCCCGGCCTCCCCTTCTTCGAGGAAATGAACCGCCGAATCGGCCACATGTCGGTTATCGCCGAGGACTTGGGACTCATCACCGCTGAGGTCGAGGCCCTACGACGCAACCTGGGGTATCCGGGAATGAAAATCCTGCTGTTTGCCTTCGACGGCGATGTCGACAACACCTATCTCCCGTATAATACCGAAAAGAACAGTGTTGTCTATACAGGCACCCACGATAACGACACGGCTGTCGGCTGGTTTCTGAGCCCGGAGGTGCCCATGGAAAACAAACTGCGGGCCAAACGCTTCGCCAACCGAACGGACGATCATGCCGGAAGTTTTCACAAGGACCTGACCCATTTGGCACTTTCTTCGCCCGCCAATCTTGCGATCATCCCCATGCAGGATATCCTGGGCTTTGGCAACGATTGCCGCCTCAACACCCCGGGCACAACGACCAACAACTGGCAATGGCGCTGCGCCTGGCGATTTATAGACGACGAGGTGGCGGCCTGGTTGGCCGATCTCACCCGCCTCTTCGGTAGGGTACCCCGCCTGCAACCGGACTTCAAAACCACCTCTGGATCTACATGAGGGAACATCGGCAATCCTGAAGCGTAAGCGTCTTAGCTATAGATGAAAATCAACCTGTCGCGATCGAACGAGATGCGGAGTCGACCACCATGATTGCACCCAAACACCTCCCACCCCGCTTTGCCGTGAATTTCGCACCGGACTCCCTGCGGCGAGTGCATGCCCCGCTCTGCGTCGCACCATGCGACGAGCGATGTTTCAGGATTCTCCTGCATGGCAATCGTTTCGGCAATCTTCCGCGCCAGGGCAAAGTCAACCGGATAGCCTTCGAGGGAGAGCGTTACCCTAATCATAGTTTCCCCTTTTCTCGCTGCAAACAGCTCTTCTTCCCATTTGGGCAATTTTCTTATTTGCAAAAATTGTATCTTTTCAGGTACAGTAAATTTTCTATTTGAATGCCACGCATTCATTTCCGGGAGGCCCTTGGCACCCCGTAACCACCAACGAGGAGGACTGCCGTGAACAAAAAAACATTGCGACTGTTCCCGCTCTGCCTGATGCTGGCCCTTTTAGCCAGCGGGTGCGCGGGCACGAAAAATGCCGAGGTCACCGAGGCGCAACCCGCGCAGGAAGTGGTGCAAAAGACCGAACCACTTGTCTATGAAGGGGAAATTGCCGGCGTCTCCGAACGGGCCAAAACCATCTCCATTACCGTTGGCAAGGGTGATCAGGCCAAGGTAATGATGGTGAAGTTCGACGAAAAGACCAAGGGTGTCAATCAGGCCGCCAAAGGACGTCCCGTCAAAATCTCGTATGAAATACGGGGGGGCGATACGTACGCCACCGACATCCAATTGAAACTTGCCAAGCTCCCCCCTGGAATCACCGAAATAAAAACCGCCGAATTGCAAAAATTGATCAAGGATAAGACGCCCCATTTTCTCGTCGACTCCCGCCCCAAAGCCCGATACGACCAGGCGCATCTTCCCGACGCTCACTCTATCCCCCTTCCGGAATTGGAAAAAAAACAAGCTGAGCTTCTGCCAAAAGACAAAAACACTCCCCTGATTTTCTACTGTGGCGGGATCACCTGTCCCCTTTCTCCGGCTTCGGCTGAAATCGCCAAAAAATTGGGGTATACCGATGTTCGTGTCTATCATGAGGGCGAACCGGTTTGGTCGAAAGCTAACCTGCCGACCTACTCAACGGCCGAATATATCAAGGGTGGCAATGTCGTGCTCATCGACATTCGCCCAACCAAAAAGGCGATCGCCGGCAGAATCAAGGGCGCCTACAGCGTTCCCTATGCAGCACTCGACGACAAACTTGACGACGTCCCCCGCAACGCGCCCATCGTTCTTTACGGCGACAAGGAAGTCATGGATGCGGTGACAGAAGTGCGCAGTCAGGGGTTCAACTTCGTCTCGCTGGTGAAAGGCGGTTATGAAGGGTGGGTCAAGGGCGGAGGCGAAATCGAAAAAGGGCCCATTTACAACACCGAAATCAAATGGGTAAGGAAACTTGGCAAGGGGGAAGTGTCCGTGGCGGATTTCCGCAAAGCCGCTTCGGGCGAAGACAAGGATGCGATCATTGTCGACGCCCGCACCAAGGAAGAGGTGGCCGAATTGGGTATATTCAAAAATACGATCAACATCCCCCTGGACGAAATTCCCGCGCGGCTCAACGAATTGCCCAAGGATAAAAAAATCTATGTGCACTGCTCAACCGGCGCACGGGCCGACATGGCCTACAACGAAATGGTCAAACATGGCCTGAACGTCAAATTTTTGTTGCTCAATATCAAGGACGCCGAGTGCGATTGCGAGATCATCAGACCCTGAAATCACGCCTCCGGTTATCCTTCTTGTCCGCCCCCTGGGGATCGCCAAGAACATGGCGGTTCCCAGGGGCGTTCCCTCGGCTTGTTTTTCCGACAACTGCCACCGAAAAAAAGACATCGGTCATGTATCTCGACGACCCAGCCTGCGGTGGGCCTTCGAAAGGCAAAACAGCGCTAGCTACAGATTCTTCAACTGCTCCAACAGTTCTCCCATGTCCTTCAGTTTTTCCCTGGCAACGGCTACCGAATCGTTGCGTCCGTCGTTTTCCATGACCAACGCCAGCTGTCGAACACCTTCAATCCCCAGACTCGCCGCCGCCCCTTTTAGGCTGTGGGCGGCTCGCACCACCCCGGCGGCATCGCCTGCGGCAACTGCCTCCTGCAAATGGACGTAATCGGAAACCGAAGAGTCCCTGAACAGCGTCAGCAACTCTGCAAGCAGTTCTTCGTCACCCGCCGTCTGCTCCAGTGCAAACGCTTTATTCCATTGTAAATCGGCCATGCAAGCCTCCGGCAAACTGATTATTCATTGAGGGCAGGCGCCGAAGCACACTTCTGTACTGCGGAAAACCTGATAATTCCCTCACGGATACAAGAAAGATTTCCCCTGTCAAGACCAACAAGCGTTGAGGCGCCGCCACCTGCCGTTGCGCCGCCATCGAGAACTAGATCGATTTCCGTGTCGAACATGCGTGCGACCTCCTCGGCGGTGACGGCCGGAGAAAAGCCCGTCACATTGGCGCTGGTGGCAGTGACCGGTCCCCCAAATGCGGCGATCAACGCATGGGCCGTTTCATGGGGAGATTGGCGGATCGCAATGGTTCCGGTATTTCCGGTCAACTGCAATGGAAGCGAGGACAACGCTGGGAAAACGAGCGTTAAAGGTCCTGGCCAGAAGCAAGCGATGAGTTGACGATAGGTGTCTGGGAGACTTTCCGTCAACAGCGGCAACTGCCCCATTTCGGCCACCAAAACGAGAATGGGGAGGATCTGCGGCCGCCGTTTGACAGCATAAAGCCGCTCAAGTGCCTGGGGGTTAAAGGGATCGACCGCCAAGCCATAATACGTTTCCGTGGGAAACGCAACCACGCCGCCGGCGCGAAGCAGGTTCGCGGCGTGATCAAGGGTCTGACGATTTATGACTACAGGCCAATTCACATCGTCAGCGCCCTGTTTTTTTCGGCGACCTGCGCCGCCATCTCCTCGACATGGTGGTCGAGTTTTTTCTGCAGGGTTGCATCTTCAATGGCTAAAATACGAACAGCCAGCACCGCAGCGTTTTTTGCACCAGCCTTGCCAATCCCCATGGTGGCAACGGGTATTCCGGGGGGCATCTGTACCGTCGAAAGAAGGGCATCGAGACCGTTAAGCGAAGAGGCGTCCAGAGGCACCCCGATGACCGGCAAAGTTGTGTGGGCGGCGAGCACCCCGGCCAAATGGGCGGCCATGCCGGCGCCGGCAATAATGAGCTTGAGCCCTCGATCACGCGCCGTCCGGGCATAGGCGCAGGCCTGCTCAGGGGTGCGATGCGCCGAGGAGATGGTGATTTCATAGCGCACTCCGACTTGATCGAGAAAATCGGCTGCAGCACGCATCGCCTGGAGATCCGAATCGCTTCCCATGACGATGCCCACGATCGGTTTTTTGCCGCTTGCCAAACGGGAGAGAGCGCGGTGGCCGATATCGCGACGATAGTAACACCCCTGCCAATGAATCTCTTTTACGGCCGTATACGCTCGGTCGATGGCGCTTTGAATGGTATCGCCGACAGCGGTCACACCCAACACCCTCCCGCCGTTTGTTACCGTTTGCCGCCCTTTGGTTGCTGTTCCGGCGTGAAACACCTCCACTCCCTCGACCTTAGCCGCCTCTTGCAAGCCGGTAATCGCCTTGCCTTTGGTATAGGCGCCGGGATACCCTTCGGATGCCATGACCACACAAACTGTTGGGCGCGGATCGATCTCCATGGTCACCCGATCAAGTGTGCCGTCGATGCAGGCATCCAAAATATCGACAAGGTCGCTCTGCAAGCGCATCAGGAGAGGCTGACATTCCGGATCGCCGAACCGGCAGTTGAATTCGAGCACATTGATCCGGTCGCCCTCGATCATCAAGCCGGCATACAACATGCCCTTGTAAGGGCGCCCTTCCGCTGCCATGCCGCGCACTGTCGGCAGCATGACCTCCTCCATCACCCGTTTGGTCAACGCCTCGGTCATCACCGGGGCCGGCGAATAGGCCCCCATCCCCCCGGTATTGGGGCCCTTGTCGCCATCGAAAATAGCTTTGTGATCCTGTGAGGAGGGCAACGGCAACACGGTTTCACCATCGGTAAAGGCGATGAACGAGGCCTCCTCTCCTCTCAGAAATTCTTCGACCACCACCTGTTTGCCGGCTATGCCGAACGCCTTGTCCTTCATGATGAGATCGATGGCGCGCTCGGCCTCTTCAATGGTCTGGGCAATAATAACCCCTTTGCCGGCGGCAAGGCCATCGGCCTTGATCACACAGGGCACTCCGAGTGCGCGGACGAATTGTTTGGCTGCACCCCGCTTTGTAAAAGATTCGTATCGGGCGCTTGGAATCCGCTGTTTTTTTAGAAAATCCTTGGTGAACACTTTGCTGCCTTCAAGAATCGCCCCTTTACTGTCTGGTCCGAAAATACGCAGCCCATTCTTTTGGAAAAGGTCGACGATGCCTTGTGTCAACGGTTCTTCCGGGCCGACGACCGTAAGATCGATCTGCTCCTTGAGCGCGAACCCCAGGAGTGCGGAAATATCGTTTGCTGCGATGTCTACACACTGCGCGACATTTTGAATGCCGGCGTTGCCAGGTGCGCAGAAAATCGTTCCAACCTTGGCGGACTGCTTCAGCTTCCAAACGAGTGCGTGCTCACGGCCGCCACCCCCTATCACAAGAATCTTCATTCTGCTTTCCTCCAAGCCTCAAATTTGTGTGAATTCGGCGTCTTCTTTCTAATAAAAAAGGGGGATTCTCGTCTAGTAAAATTCATGCGCCGCTCTTCTTTCCTTCTTGTCACAACAACCGGTTCAAAGGGCATTTTTCTTGACAAAAAGTTTGGCAAGCTGGTATTCTCGGAATGAGGACTCATTCAATTCCCAACAGCAATTGCCTGTTTCAGCATATTAAATGAAATCACCAGACAAGCATCGTAAAATTATACGTGCTGCCACAAAGGTATTTGCCAAGAAAGGCTTCTTCAATGCCCGTATTTCCGATATCGCCAAAGAAGCCAAGGTTGCCGACGGCACGATTTATCTCTATTTCAACAATAAATTCGATATATTGCTCTCTGTTTTCGAGCAAGAAATCGGGAAGCTGATCGAACATGTGAGCGTATTGCTCGAAAAGGAAACCAGTTCCAAAGCCAAGCTTGAAATTTTTATCGCCAATCATCTGCAAGAGATGAAGAAAAACCGGTATCTCGCCGAGGTCATCCATATCGAGTTGCGGCAAACCAGCAAACTCATCCGGGAATATCGGAAAAACAAGTTCAATGAATACTTGGACATTATAGGCGCAATCATTGTCGAAGGGCAGGAGGACGGGACGTTCCGAAAGAACATCCAACCGGATATTGCACGCTTGGTGATCTTTGGCGCTCTCGATGAGATTTCAATATGCTGGCATACCGGTAACGAGTGTTCGCACACCCTTGAAGAGGTGAGTTCTCAGATGACCTCCCTCTTTCACACCGGCTTTTTAGCTGAGGGGGCGTAAAGCAACGCCCCGGTCCCGCCCCCCCTCCCGGTGCGTTTTTTCAAACGGCACAGCCCATCACTGGTTCGCCGACGAAGAGATATCCACTATCTCAAACTCACGCATGCCGCCCGGTGTTTTAGTCCTCACCTCGTCGCCGACTTCCTTGCCAAGCAACGCCTGGCCAAGCGGAGAAAAAACGGAAATAGACCCTTTCTTCACATCGGACTCTTCCGGACCAAGGAGTTGATAGGTGACTTCAACTTCGGTTGTCAGATCCATCAGGGTGACCACGGTACCAAAAACCGCCCGATCGGTGGAGACCTTGGAACAATCGATCACCTCGACCCTTCCAAGTTTATCCTTGAGTTCGAGAATTCTCCCTTCCACCAGGCTTTGCCGTTCCTTGGCGGCATGATATTCAGCATTTTCGCTGAGATCGCCATGCGCCCTCGCCACCTCGATCGCCTTGACAATTTCAGGCCGCTCCACTCTTTCAAGCCGTTCCAGCTCTTCGCGAAGTTGCCGATTTCCCGCCAAGGACATCGGGATACGTACAACCATGTCCACTCCTCCTGTTCGTGTTTACTCTTGCGTTGTTAACGAAGAAAGCGCTGGGCAAAGCCCAACGCTTTCCGACCATCATTATGTTGGAAACTTGCGTACCGTTGTCGAGGAAGTCTGCACAATCCCCGTGCCACTCCTGCGAATCCCGTCTTTATTTCGTCTTGTAAAAACGATGAATGGTTTCAACCACATAAGCAAGTTGCTGCTCGGTTAGTTCCGGAAAAATCGGCAAAGCCAACGAATGGGCGGCCGCGTGCTGGGCGACCGGAAAAGTTTGTCGCGCATATGCTTCGGAGCAGAGGCATTCTTGCTGATGCAGACAAAGCGGATAGTAAATCTCGCAACCAATTGAGTTTTTCTGCAAAAATTTTAAAAGTTCGTCGCGATCGGGGACAAGAATGACAAACTGATTGTAAATATGGTGATTGTGGGATTGGGCACCCTCGCTCTTGGCATACACCGCCTTCGGCAATTCGACCGGGTTGTCGACCAGGCCGGCATCCTGAAAAAACTGCCGGTAACGGGAGGCATTGACTCGACGAGCGGCATGCCATTGTTCCAGATGATCCAGTTTGATGGCAAGCACGACGGCCTGGATGGGATCCAGCCGGAAATTGCCGCCCACCCGCGAATGATAATATTTGGGTTCGGCGCCATGGTTGCGATTGGAGCGCACGATCTTGGCAAAATCGGGGTTTGAGGTGGTCACCATGCCGCCATCGCCGATACCTCCGAGATTTTTGCTGGGAAAAAAAGAAAAACAGCCGCACAGTCCGAAGGATCCTGCCCGCCGCCAATGCACGGCTCCTTTTTCCTCAAAGGGATACTCGGCACCGATAGCCTGCGCCGCGTCTTCGATAACCGGAACGTCGTATTCTGCAGCCAGTTCCATGATGCGCTGCATGTTGGCGCACTGCCCAAAAAGATGGACGGGAATAATCGCCTTGATGCGGTTTGCGGATTGCCGGTCCGCAGCCAGGGCTTCGGCCATTCGGTCCGGATCGATATTGAAACTCTCCGGATCGATATCGACAAACAACGGTTGCGCCCCAACCCGGAGCACAGTTCCCATGGTTGCAAAAAAGGTATAGGGAGTGGTTAACACCAAATCTCCCGGACCGATCTCCAGGGACATGAGAGCAACCAGCAAGGCATCGGTCCCCGAGGAGACGCCTATGCCTTGGCCAGAACCGCAATAGCGAGCGATTTTTTCTTCCAATTCGGCAACTTCAGGCCCAAGAATATATCCGGTGGAGTCGATAACCCTTGTAACGGCTTCCAGGATTTGCGGGCGTAACGCGGCCAACTGCGGTTTCAAATCAAGCAACGGAACATTCATGCGAGCACTATGGAAAGAGTAAGGGGAGTGTGAGGAGAATTATGAGATGGTCAGGATCCTTAATCCGCAGGCCCTGCGGCGAGGATGACACCGTCGCTACTAAGAAAATCCTGAATGTCGGGCATTTCTTTTTCAAATTGCTTGCGCAACTTCTTGAGCAGGTTCGCCTCGATCTGCCGCACCCTTTCCCGTGAGATGTTGAACTCGTCGGCAATGGTTTGCAACGTTTTGGGTTCGTCGCTCAGTAGGCGCGTTTGCAGGATAACCTGTTCCTTATCGTTCAATCTGGTGCTGAGATCGGCCAGGATAACCGCCAAGCGTTCCCGCATTTCTTGACTGGCAACCATTTCTTCGATCCCGGGACCGTCGTGGGGCAGGAAATTCTTTTGTTCGTCTTCCGAGTCGCTGCGAACCGGCGCCTCTAAGGAGACGTCCCAGTTGTCCATGCGTTGCCCCATCTCGATGACTTCGCTTTCCTTGACGTTCAGACGTTCGGCCAGCAACTTGATTTCCGGCTTGAACCCTTGCGATTCGAGTAATTTTTTTTCTTTATTGAGGCTAAAAAAGAGTTTGCGCTGGGCCTGGGTCGTACCGATTTTGACCAGCCGCCAGTTGTCCATGATAAATTTAAGAATATAGGCGCGAATCCAGTAGGCGGCATAGTAGGAAAACTTCACGCCTCGGTACGGATCGAATTTTTTCGTTGCCTGCACGAGGCCGACGTTGCCTTCCTGGATCAGATCCATGAAATTCTGCATCCAGTATTTTTGGAAATCCATGGCCACTTTGACCACAAGACGAAGGTTGGAAGACACAAGGCGATATGCGGCATCCGGATCGCCGGTTTCCTGGAAGCGCATGGCCAGCTCTTCCGTTTCTTCCCGGCTCAGCAACTCGTACTGGCTGATTTCCTGAAGGTAACGGTGGAGTGCGGGGTTGCTCAGCGCCGGCAGGTTCTCGTCGCTGCTCGTCAGCATCAAGGCATGCGGCACCGGTTCGTCCAGATCCAAATTGTCGATTTCGCTCTGATCTCTCATGAATCTTTGGTATATCGTTAGAAAACACAACCCTGCAAAGGAGAATGGCTCCACATGCAGGGTTTGAGTGCCAAGATTACTCGAAAACCAAAAAAAAAACACTCGAATACGACAGACTTTCGTTGAAGAGTTTTATTTTACGGCAATCTGTGCTAAGTATTCCCGGCCCTTTCCCAGCCCTTTTCTCCGTGCGATATTTGCTCTTCTCTTATGAAAAATATACGTAACTTTAGCATCATTGCCCATATCGACCACGGCAAGTCGACCCTTGCCGACCGGATGATCCAACTTTGCAACATTGTTGCCGATCGCGAGTTCAAGGATCAAATCCTTGACACCATGGATATCGAGCGCGAGCGCGGCATCACCATCAAATCGCAGACCATCTGCTTGCCCTTCCAGGCCGCTGACGGCAACACCTACACTCTCAATCTGGTCGATACCCCCGGCCATGTCGATTTCAGCTACGAGGTTTCGCGGGCGCTCGCCTCCTGCGAGGGAGCCTTGCTCCTTATCGACGCCGCGCAGGGCATCGAAGCACAGACTCTGGCCAATCTCTACCTGGCCATGGAAAACAATCTGGAAGTCATCCCTGTAATCAACAAGATCGACCTGCCGGCCGCCGAACCCGAAAAAGTGGCGGCGCAAATCGAGGAGGATCTGGGGCTTGACGGCGAGACCATTCAAATGTGTTCGGCCAAAACGGGCCAGGGGGTACGGGAGTTGCTCGATGCCGTCGTCCGGTTGCTGCCACCGCCGACCGGCGATCCGAAACAACCCCTGGAGGCGCTGATCTTCGACGCCCATTACGACCCTTACCGTGGTACGGTCATCTCGGTGCGGATCGTCAATGGCACGGTCAAGGCCGGCGATCAGATCGTATTTATGTCCAATGGCGCCGAATACCGCGTGGAAGAGCTGGGAATTTTTCGCTTGCGCCGTGAGCCAAGGCAACAGCTTGCGGCCGGCGAAGTCGGCTATTTGATTGCCGGGGTGAAGAATGTTTCCGACACCCGCCCCGGCGACACCGTTACCCTCAAGGAGCGCCCCTGCCCGGTGCCCCTGCCTGGTTTCAAAGAGGTGCAGCAGGTGGTGTTTTCGTCGTTGTACCCAATCGCCACCGACGAGTACGAAGAGTTGGCGATAGCGCTTGAAAAATTAAAACTCAACGATGCCGCGCTCACCTTCCAAAAAGACTCTTCTGCGGCGCTGGGTTTCGGTTTTCGCTGCGGTTTCCTTGGCCTGCTCCACCTGGAAGTGGTACAGGAACGGCTGGAGCGGGAATTCGACATCAATCTGATCCTGACCGTTCCCACGGTCAAGTACAAGTTCTATTTGCAGAACAAGACGATGGTCGAGATTGACAATCCTTCCTATTTTCCCGACCCTGGCAGCATCGTGAAGGTCGAGGAACCCTTCATCAAAGCGACCATTCACATCCCCGAGCGGTACATGGGCGTGGTCATGACGCTCTGCATGGAGCGGCGGGGCGAAAACACCAAATATCACTACCCTATGCCGGGAAGGATCGAATTTATCTGTGAACTGCCGCTCGCCGAGGTGATTTACGATTTTTACGACCGGCTCAAATCGGTAACTCAGGGCTATGGCTCGTTCGACTACGAGCTGATCGATTACCGGCCGAGCGATCTGATCAAACTCGACATTTTGGTCAACGGCGAGCAGGTCGACGCCCTTTCCCAGCTCACCCACCGAACCAAGGCCAGGGAGCGCGGCCTCAAGGCCTGCGAGCGGTTAAAAGAAGAGATTCCCAGGCAGATGTTCAAGATCGCCATTCAGGCGGCCATCGGCGGTAATGTCATTGCCCGGGAGACCATCTCGGCGCTGCGTAAGGACGTGACCGCCAAATGTTACGGCGGCGATATCTCCCGGAAACGAAAACTCCTGGAAAAACAGAAGGAAGGCAAGAAACGAATGAAGACCGTGGGAAATGTGGACATCCCGCAACGGGCTTTTCTCGCGGTGCTTAAATCGGATCAGTAGACGGCATGACGGACGTCGATTGCATCGTGGGGTGGACCTCGGCAAAGGCCGCCAGCCGCTGGCGCAGGGTTTCCAGCCCCTGACCGGTTTGTGCGGAAAAAACAATCCGCTCGTCGGCGGTAAGCGTCAAACCGGCATCCAGGATCGCCGCGTTCTTCTGCTGCTGATTGCGGGATAATTTGTCCGCCTTGGTATAGACCGGCAGGTACGGTTTCTTCAGATACCGCAACCAGTCGATCAACTCCCGGTCCAATACCTTCAACTCGTGGCGCAGGTCCATGATCACCACCACACAGGCCAGTGTCGCTCTGGTTTCGATATAGTCGGTGATCAACCCTTGCCAGCTTTGCCGGGTCTGCTGCGAAACCCGCGCAAAACCGTAACCGGGCAGATCGACCAAATACAGGGCTTCGTCGACGAAAAAATAGTTGAGACTTTGCGTTTTTCCGGGTTTGGAACTGGTCTTGACCAGATTGGTTCGGCCGACGAGCCGGTTGATCAGGCTCGATTTACCGACGTTGGACCGGCCAGCGAAGGCTATATCCGCACACACCGGCGGCGGCAACTGCCGGATCGCATAGGCGGAAAGGAGAAACCGCACTTTGGTGAAATCCACTCGTTTCCCCTCCCCGCCCTGAATTGGCGCCGTTCTGCTCAAATGACCTTATTCAGGGAATACTCGATAATTCCCTCGGCTCCGGCCTTCTTGATTTTGGGCACCAGATCGCGAACCTGATGCTCGGAGATGACCGTTTCCACCGAAAACCACTCCTGTTTGTACAGCTGGGCAACGGTGGGGGCGTTCAGGCTAGGCAGCATATCGATCACCGTATCCAGTTGATCTTTTGGTACGTTCATCTTCAAACCGACTATTCGGTCCGCACGCAGAGCCCCTTGCAGCAGCATGGCGATGTTTTCGATTTTTTCCCGCTTCCACGGATCGGCCATGGCTTCCTTGCTGGCAATCAACTGGGTGTTGGACTGCATCAATTCGTGGATGACCCGCAAACCATGGGCGCGGATGGTCGATTCGGTTTCGGTGACCTCGACGATGGCATCGGCCAGACCCGATACCGCCTTGGCCTCGGTAGCGCCCCAGGAGAAGGTGATATCGACATTCACTCCCCGCTGCTCGAAAAACTTGCGGGTGACATTGACCAACTCGGTGGCGATGCGTTTGCCGTCCAATTGCTCCACTCGGGTGATGTTGGAGTCGCCGGGCACGGCAATCACCCAGCGAGTCGGCTTTCTACTGACCTTGGAATAGACCAGATCGGCGACAATTTCCACCTCTGATTCGTTTTCCAGGGTCCAATCCTTGCCGGTAATGCCGGCATCCAGCATCCCCGACTCCACATAGCGCGACATTTCTTGTGGTCGGCAGATGGAGCACGACAATTCCGGATCGTCGACCTCGGGGAAATAGTTGCGCGATGCGAGCTTGATACGCCAACCCGATTTGTCGAACAGGGCAATGGTGGCATCTTCCAGGCTGCCCTTGGGGATGCCCAATTTCAGTACGTTCATGGTTTTTCCTTTTCTGGTAGCATTGTTTTTCTATCGTGTTTCGGCTTATTGTGCGCCGTAGACCGTCGTCGGATCGAAGATCCGTTCCTGCTCGCAGACGCTCAGCCGATCGCCGTCCACCTTGCGGTAAAAGCAGCTGCGATACCCCGTATGACAGGCGGCCCCTCCCAGTTGCTCAACCTTGTACACCACCGTGTCCTGATCGCAGTCGACAAGAATCTCCTTGATAAGTTGCACATGGCCGGAGGTTTCTCCTTTCAGCCACAGCTTGCCGCGCGAACGGCTCCAGTAATGCGCCTTGCCCGTTTCCAGGGTTTTCTCCCAGGCAAGTTTGTTGATATAGGCGAGCATGAGGACTTCTCCGCTCCGGGCATCCTGAACAATGGCAGGGAGGAGGCCGTTGGCGTCTTTGTTAAAGGCGAGTTCTATCATAGGGTTACGAAAATTTGAGGTAAAGAGGTTGGTTCATTGGGCAAGCACACCCCTGCGCATCACAGCTGCAAGGCGTGAACAAGAAACGGACATGGCAAAGGTGCCGTCCGCGCCAGCTTCTCGTATTTCACTCGGCATCATCGGGGTTTGCACATTTATGTCTTCACGGTCACTTTGTCAAGTGCTCAGTCGGAGGAGGCCCCCTACTTGTCAAAGAGCGGGGCAGTGGGTATAGTGCCGCAAAAAATTCCCTTCCCAAAGAGGAGAGTTATGCGCCCCGTCCAGTTGTTCGATACCGTATCCGTCAGTTATTGCGCCACCCTTGCTTCAGGCGAAGTCATCGAAAACGTTCCCGAAACCAAACCCCTCACCCTCACCATTGGATCGGGTCGGATCCTCAAGGCCGTCGAGGCCTCGTTGATGGGCATGGAGCCAGGACAAACCAAAACCGTCCATATCCAACCCGAGGATGCCTTTGGCCCTTACCACAAAACCCTGGTCCATGAGGTGCCTCGCTCCACCTTTGCCGACCGGATCGACCCCAAGCCTGGTATGCTGCTTTCGCTCGCCGTCGAAAAGGACGGCATCAAGCAACAGGTGCCCGCCACCGTGCTCGCCGCAGGCAACGAAACGGTCACCGTCGACTACAATCATCCCCTGGCCGGACGCGTCGTCACCTACACAGTCACCTTGCACGCCATCGGCCACTAACCGCCCACCATCACGCCACTTCCCCTCTCCGGAGACACGACGTCCCCCCGGAGAGGTCTGTTCCCGTCTTGTTTGTCGACGCTCGTCTTGTTCCGCGTCTTTCCACTCCTTTGCTCTCGCGACCTATCGCATCGTTTGAAGACACCTCATTGCCACCGAGAATATCAACGGTTCTCAAGAATAAACCGTTTCCCAAAAAAATCTGTACAATCGTTTTCGGACACGTACAATACTTCTAAGATCAAGATTCCCATGGGTTTCAAGGCGGTACGGTTCTTCACAACCCAAGGCAGTCGTTCCGGTTGACCATGTTACCATCGCATCGAAGGAGAATTGTGTATGTCTATAGAAGATGATGAAATATTGCAGGGATTTATAGAAGAATCGCTCGAGCATCTGGCCGATATCGAAAACGATCTCCTTGCCATCGAAGAAGGAGGTGCCGATATCGATGTCGAATTGGTCAACAAGGTATTCCGCGCCGCTCACTCGATCAAGGGTGGAGCCGGCTTCATGGGTTTGACCGTCATCCAGGATCTGGCGCATGCCGCCGAAAACGTCTTGGGGCTCATCCGCAGCGGCAAACTCGTGCCCAATCCCGACATTATCAACGTGCTCCTGCTGGCGGCCGACGAGCTGCAACATATGATCGAAGACGTCGGCAACAGCAACACCGTCGACATCTCCGGTCATGTCAGCGCGTTGAACACCATCTACGAGGGTGGCGAAGCGCCAACCGCAGCTCCCAAACCGCCCCGTTCCGCTCCTTCGCCTGTGCCTGTGCCCGCCGCAGAAGTCGAAAAAGCAATAGAGCCGGAGCCGGAACCGGAACCCGAGGAAGAGACAAGCGTTGAGGAGCAAGCGGCCGAACAGGAAGAAGAGAGCGCGGAGGAACACGAGGCCGATGCCGAGCAGGCCGTTGCCGCTGCGCAGGAAGCCGATGGCGCGACAAGGATGCGCAGATCGTCGTCAAGCGTGCAGAAGACCGATACCAGCATCCGGGTGACGGTCAGCCTGCTCGACCAGTTGATGAACCTGGCCGGCGAGCTGGTCCTGTCACGCAATCAACTGCTGCAAACCATTACCTCGGGCGACGTCCGCAACGCCGAAGCCGTCGGGCAACGCATCGACCTGGTCACCTCCGAGTTGCAGGAAGCGATCATGCTGACCCGGATGCAGCCCATTGGCAACGTCTTTAGCAAATTTCCGCGCGTCGTTCGCGACCTCTCCAAAAAGCTCGGCAAACAGATCGACCTGACCATCGTCGGCAAGGATGTCGAACTCGACAAGACCATCATCGAGGCGATCAACGATCCCTTGACCCATCTGGTGCGCAATTCGGTCGATCATGGCATCGAGACGCCGCAAGACCGAATCAAGAAAGGAAAGGACGCCCGCGGGTTGATCGTGCTCAAGGCGTATCATGCCGCCGGCCAGGTCGTCATCGAGATCAGTGACGACGGCAAGGGATTGGACGGCGACATGCTGGCGGAGGCGGCCGTCAAGAAAGGATTGATCACCTCCGACCAAGCCAAGGTCATGTCGGAGAAAGAGCGGATCAATCTGATTCTGCTGCCGGGGTTCTCGACCGCCAAGAAGGTAACCGATGTCTCCGGGCGGGGCGTCGGCATGGATGTGGTGAAAACGAACCTCGACCAGTTGGGCGGCTCCATCGAGATCGAATCCGAAGTCGGCAAAGGCTCGACCATCAGCATCAAGCTGCCGCTCACCCTGGCCATTATCCCCTGCCAGATTGTCATGACCGGTGGGGAGCGCTACGCCATCCCCCAGGTCAACCTCGAAGAGTTGCTTCGCATTCCGGCCGCCGCGGTCAAGGAGCGGGTGGAACGGGTTGGCGACGCCGAGGTCGTACGGCTGCGCGGCAATCTGCTCCCCCTGATTCGCATGGCCGATGTCTTCGACATCCCCCCCACCTACTATGACCCGGTACAGGATACGACCAAGCCGGACCGTCGGCAAAACATTGCCGACCGGCGCTCCAAGTCGACCCCGCTGTTCAAAGAGGAAGGCACGTCGCAACCCGCGGCCCGTGAGAGCGAGCAAGAGCGCAAGCGCAACGAGAATGAACGGCGGCAGAGCGCTTCCAGCGCATTGAATATTGTCGTCGTTTCCACGGGAGCGATGCGCTACGGCCTCATTGTCGATCGGTTGCACGATTCCGAGGAAATCGTCATCAAACCCCTGGGGCGCCACCTGCAGCAATGCCAAGGGTATGCCGGCGCCACGATCATGGGCGATGGCCGTATTGCCCTGATTCTCGATGTCTCCAATATTGCCCGCATGGCCGGCCTGACTTCGCTGGATGGTTCCGAACGGGCCAAGGAACTCAACGAGGCGGCCAAGGAGGCCATCACGAAAACCCGCGACAAGCAATCGCTGCTCACCTTCTCCAGTTCAGCCACCGAGCAGTTCGGCGTGCCGCTCAACCAAGTCGAGCGCGTCGAAAAAATCAAACGGCAGGATATCGAAGAGATCGGCGGGCGGCGCGTCATGCAGTATCGTGGCGGTAGCCTCCCCTTGATCAGTATCGACGAGGTTTCGTCGGTGATGCCGCTTGACGAACGGGAAGACCTTCTGGTGATCGTGTTCCACCTGGCCGGCAAGGACGTGGGCCTGCTGGCCATCGGTCCCATCGATGCCATCGAGATTTCCGCCGACATCGACGATGTCACCCTGAAACAACCGGGAATCATGGGTTCGACGATCATCGGTGGCAAAACCACGATGCTGGTCAATATTTTCGAGATAGTCCAGATCTCCAATCCGCAATGGTTCGAGGATCATGCCGCCTATGCGGAAATCGATGTCGAGGACGCCCAGGCGCCCACGATCCTCATTGTCGAAGATTCCAACTTCTTCCGCAATCAGGTGAAGGGGTACATGGAAGAGGCCGGCTTCAGCGTGCTTGAGGGTGAGGACGGCAAGGTTGCCTGGAGCGTGCTTGAAGAGCGCGGCGACGAAATCACCATGGTGGTCACCGATATCGAGATGCCCAACATGGACGGCTTCACCCTAACCGAGAAGATCAAAGGAGACAAACGGTTCCAACACCTGCCCGTCATTGCCCTGACCACGCTGGCGGCCGAGGAGGATGTCGCCCGCGGCAAGGCGGTCGGCGTCGACGAATACCATATCAAACTGGACAAGGAGCGGTTGATGGAGAGCGTCCATCGCTATGCCAAGGCAGCCATGGCAGCGTAACCACAGAAACTCTTCTTCAACCCAAAATAGACAACCATGAAATTCTCCGGCATCGGCATCAAGTGGAAGATTCTGCTCCTTGCTCTGGGCGGCCCCTTCGTTATCGCCGTGGTTCTCGCCTGGCAGCGCATCGACGATATCCGCACCGATGCCGAAAAAGCAATCGTCTCGAAGAGCGCCGGAATCGCCATGATGGCCGAGGCGACCCGCGAGCAGATGGCGAAAAAACTGCAAAGCGGAGTGCTCAAGCCCTTCGACCAACTCAATGCAAGTAACGTCCTCGAGGCCGTACCGGTGGTCATGGCCATGCAGGTGGCCTCGGCCAAGGCCAAGGAATCGGGATACACCTTTCGTGTCCCGAAGGTTATGCCGAGAAACATTGCCAACACGCCAACCGATCTGGAAAAAGACGTCCTGGCCGAACTGGACACCAAGCGACTGACCGAAAAGATCGTCGTCGAAAAGGATCAGATCCGCTATTTCAGGCCGGTCAGGCTCACCGCCGAATGTTTGTACTGCCATGGCGATCCGGCGGGCAGCAAGGATGTGACCGGCGGCACCAAGGAGGGGTGGCGCGAAGGGGAAATGCATGGCGCCTTTGAAATTATCAGTTCGCTGGACGAGGCGAACCAGGCCATGGCCAGAGCGCGCTGGCACGTCGTGCTGTCGGTTACCGTCACGCTGTGCGTTGTCGGCGCCATCTGCGTCTATCTGATTCAATCCAATATCGTGCGACCGCTGCACGAGGTGAACGGATTCATCGACAGGATTGCCGACGGTGACCTGAGCGGCAAGCTCAAGGCCCGATCCGCGGACGAGATCGGCAATATGGTCACCCAACTCGGTGGCATGACGGGAAAACTCAACGGCATGATCAAGAACATATCCGGCGCCGGCGACACCTTGTTCACCTCGTCCGGCGCGTTGGGCGGTTCCGCCGACGCCTTTTCCGCAGTGGCCAACGACACCGCCGCGCGAACCCTGTCGGTCGCGGCCGCCGCCGAGGAAATGAGCGCAAATATGTCCACCGTTGCCGCGGCAACCGAACAAGCGGCGACGAACATTGCCTTGGTTTCCACCGCCACCGAAGAGATGACATCGACCATCAACGGTATCGTCAAATCGACGGAAAAAGCGCAAGGGATCGCCAAAATGGCCGTCCGCGAGGCCAATTCAGCCTCGGAAAAAGTCGATGAGTTGGGCCGCGCCGCCCTGGAGATCGGCAAGGTGACCGAGGCAATCACCGAGATTTCCGAGCAGACCAATCTGCTGGCGCTCAACGCGACCATCGAGGCGGCGCGCGCCGGCGAGGCCGGCAAAGGTTTTGCCGTCGTCGCCAACGAAATCAAGGAACTGGCCAGACAAACCGCCAGTGCAACCGGTGAAATCAAAAACCGGATCGATGCCATCCAGGGTTCCACCGAAGCCACGGTCGCGCAGATCCAGCAGATCACCCAAGTGATCGCCGAGGTCAACGCCATCGTCGGCACCATCGTCACTGCGGTCGAAGAACAGTCGGCGACCACCAACGAGATTGCGGAAAATATCCACCAGGCATCCATCGGCATCCAGGAGGTCACGGTCAATGTGGCGCAGGTGTCGACGGTTTCGGGAAGCGTGGCCCAGGATATCGCCGAGGTCAGCCAAGCCGCCGGCTCCATCTCCCAGGGGAGCGCTGCGATGAAGACCAGCGCTGCCGAACTCACCGCCATGGCCAAGCAGCTCAAAGACCTGGTCCAGCATTTCAAGATCTGAACAGAGCCAGCGATCAATCCCATCCACCTTATCAAGCAAGTTGGAGAACCCCTTATGTCCGAACAGAGCAACCTGACAAAAAACATCATCGAACTTGCCACCTTTTATGTCGGCAACGCCCTCTGCGGCATGGACATCCTGAAGGTGCAAGAGATCAACAAACTCATGGAAATGACCAAGGTGCCGCAGGCGCCGGAATACATGGTCGGCATCCTCAATCTCCGCGGCCAGATCGTCACCATCATCGATCTCGGCCAAAAACTCGGGTTGGGGAGTGTGGAAATCAGCAACGAATCCCGCAACATCATCATCAATGCTCCGGGCGAGCATGTCGGGTTGCTGGTCACGCGCATCAGCGACGTGGTCATGGCCGACCCGGACAAGATCGAACCGGCGCCCGCCAATATGAGCGGCGTTCAAGGTTCGTTTTTCACGGGGGTTTATAAAACCGAGAACAAACTGATCGGCATCCTCGATATCAAGGAGGTGCTTCGAATCGAATCGGATAACTTGAGCCGTGGAATCGAACGCTGACGCTTTCGTATCAAACCACGCCTCGTTCCCTTTACCAGCGGCTGTTCATGTTCGGAAAAACCATTAAAGTGCTTGTCGTCGACGACACGATTGTGTACCGCAAGGCGGTCAGCGATATTCTTGCGGAAATGCCGGGCATCGAAGTGGTCGGCGTCGCTCATAACGGCAAAATCGCCGTTTCGAAGATCCAGACGCTCAAACCCGACCTTCTCACGCTCGACATTGAGATGCCGGAGATGAACGGCATCGAGGTACTCCAGTATCTTCAGCAACATGCTCCGCAGACCTCGGCCATCATGGTCTCCACCCTGACCAGCGAAGGCGGCGACATGACCATGCGGGCCTTGGAATTGGGCGCCTATGACTTCATTCTCAAGCCCAACACCACCAACATCAACGAGAGCAAGCAACACCTGCGCTCCCTGTTGACGCCCCTGATCAAGGCGTTCCAGACAGGCCGCACCACCGTGGGGTCGATGCAGGCCGGCGGACGCAATCCCATCGCCGCCCGCAAACCGAGCACCGGAGCGACAGGCCTGCGGTCCCAATCCGCATCGGGACCGCTGTCAACGGGTGTCAAGGGGATTGCCCCGTTCGCCGGTGCCGGTCGGCGTCAAGGAAAATCGGAGATTGTCACCATCGGCATTTCCACCGGAGGCCCCAACGCTCTGGCCAGGATGATGCCCATGCTTCCCGGTGATCTCGGGGTGCCGATCGTCATCGTCCAGCACATGCCACCGGTTTTCACCAAATCCTTGGCCAACAGCCTCAATGCCAAGTGCTCGCTCACGGTCAAGGAGGCGCAGGACGGCGAGCCGCTGCAAGCAAATGTTGCATATATCGCCCCCGGTGGTAAACAGATGAAACTGGTGGCTTCCGCGGACGGCACGAACCGGCTGATCAAGATCACCAACGATCCGCCCGAGAATTCCTGTAAGCCTTCCGCCGATTATCTGTTCCGCTCGGTGGCCGATTATTATGTGGGCCGCACCACGGCGGTGATCATGACCGGCATGGGATCGGACGGCACCAAGGGGTTGCATATTCTCAAACAAAAAGGAGCACTGATCATTGGACAGAATGAGGAGAGTTGCGTTGTGTACGGCATGCCCAAGGCCCCGGCTGAACTCGGCTTGACGGATGTGGTGGCACCTCTGGACAAGATTGCCACCGAAATCGTGAAGTCGGTGAAATAAAGGATTCCTGTAAACGACGGTCCTCATGCTGAAGATAACCCCCGAAGAGGTCAAGCTCGTCACCAAATATATTTACGAAATTTCGGGAATATATTTAGACGAAAGCAAAAAGTATCTCCTTGAAACCCGCTTGAACGGGGTCGCCGAGGAGCAGGGATGCTCCACCTTCCAAGATTTATTGAAAAAAGCCAAGACGGACGTCTCCAAATCGATCGAACGTAAAATCATCGACGCCATCTCCACAAACGAAACCCTGTTTTTTCGCGATACCGGTCCGTTTCAGCTCCTCCAGCATAAGATCTTTCCGGAGCTGATCGATGCCCGCACCCCCAAGTCGCCGCAACTGAAAACCAATCTAAAAGTATGGAGTGCCGCCAGTTCGACCGGCCAGGAACTTTATTCGGTGGCGATCGTTCTCCAAGAACTGCTGGGGGATATGTCGAAATATTCGATCAAGCTGCTGGGTACGGACATCTCCGATGCCGCTGTTTCCCAAGCAAGCAGCGGCAAGTTCAACAAATTCGAGATCGAGCGCGGCCTGGCCCGGGACAAACTGACCAAGTACTTCAGCATGTCCGGCCAAACCTGGAAAATCAACGATCAGATCAGGGCCTTGGTAAACTTCCGCAAGTTCAACCTAATGACCCCTTTCACCGGCTTGGGCAAATTCGATGTGGTTCTCTGCCGTAATGTCGCCATCTACTTCACGTTGGAGGACAGAAAAAAACTTTTCAACAAGATCGCCGACGTGCTCGAACCGGACGGATATCTGATCATCGGCTCCACCGAATCGCTCACCGGAATCTGCCCGCGATTCATTCCAAAGCGGCACCTCAGGTCCATTTTCTACCAATTGAAATAACTGGCGCGGCGTTTTTAACGATCAATGGTGCACCCATGATGAACTCAATGACCATACTTATCGCCGATGACGATCCGGTCATCCGGAAACTCTTTGAAAAACGCTTGAAAAAGGAAGGATACGAGGTCACGGTCGCAGCCGACGGCATGGAAGCGGCGAGGCTGCTCGATGCCACTTCCTTCGACGTGGTGATCACCGACCTGGTGATGCCCGGCGATATCGGCGGCATCGAGCTATTGAAAATCGCCAAGGATAAGAGCGTCGATATCGAGGTGATCGTTATCACCGCCCATTCCTCCGTCGACACTGCGGTCGACGCCATGAAAAAAGGTGCGGTCGACTATCTTGAAAAACCGATCAATTTCGATGAACTCTTTCTTCGTCTCGAAAAAATCGCGGAAGTCAAAGCGCTCATGAAGAACGCCGGCGATCTCCGGGAGGCGATGAACGTCACGGAAAGTTCGGCGGCTCAGACCATTCAGGATTTGGAGATCGTCAACAGCCAGCAGCAGGCATTGCTCGACAAACTCGAAGCCATTCTCAGCGATTCGCATCAAGACGAATACAGCCGCTTGGAGCAAGCGTTGCAACTCCTCGAATCGCGCTGAGGCGGCATGGCCTTTACTCCAGCGAACACGGATAGTACTGCGTCCTTTGCTCGTCTTGAAGAGATTGTCGCCACCTTGCGCGGCGAGCATGGATGCCCTTGGGATATCAAACAGACCCCGGCCTCTCTCCAAAAATATTTGCGGGAAGAATGCCAGGAACTAATCGAGGCCATCGACAAGAATGAAGCGAAAGAGGTGTGCGAGGAGATTGGCGATGTGCTGTTCACCCTCGCCATGCTTATCGCAATATATGCCGAACGCGAGTTGTTCACCTCGAGCGATGTCTTTTCCGGTATTGTCGCAAAAATGATCAGACGCCACCCCCACGTCTTCGGAGACGTCCAGTTGACCGATGCCGATGCCCTGCGAGCGCAGTGGCAACGCATCAAAGAACAAGAAAAGAATCCCTCTCCTCCCCCCGGCGACGAGCTTTTTTCTTGACAGACTCTTGAGTTTTCTGCTAGAAAAGCCAACTTATCCCATTAACCTTCTCGCTCTCACCGCCAGGAAAGAAGCGAGGGCCATCTTGACCACGAGGAGGAATCATGCGTCATTACGAGACCACGTTCATTCTGCGTCCTAATCTGGGCGAAGAACAATTCACCGAAATCATTGACCGCACCAGCGCCATTGTGGCCAACGATGGTGGCGCGATCATTTGCCTTGACCGCTGGGGCATCAAGCGCCTGGCGTACGAGATCAACAGGGAAGCCCAAGGCTACTATGTGTACATGAATTATGCTGCTCCCGGCAAGACGGTAGACGAGATCGAGCGCATCTTCAGGATCGACGACCGCGTCATCCGTTATCTCACTGTAAAACTTGGCGATTCCATGAATGCCGAGGCGATAGAAGCCGAAAAACAACGCATTGAGGAAAAGGCCGCCGCCCGCGCCAAGGCACAATCCGACGAAACGGAAGGCGACGAGTTTGAAGGCGAAGCGCTGGAAGACGAAACAGCCGAAGAGTAAGCAGCCGCCAAGTTCATTAGAGAAGTCGAAAGGAGCACACCATGTCCCAGCCTAAAAAAGTTTTTTCACGCCGCCGTGTCTGTCGTTTTTGCACCGACAAGGAGGTTGTTATCGATTACAAAGATGCAAAAACCCTGAAGAATTTTGTTACCGAACGGGGGAAAATCATTCCCAGGCGCATTTACGGAACCTGCGCCAAGCACCAGCGTCAACTCAACGAGGCCGTAAAGCGCGCCCGGCAGTTGGCCTTGCTGCCGTACATGGGCAACACCCAGTTTTAACGACATGCCTTCAGCATGGTGATTTTCAGGTTCGGACGGAACAGATTCAATATTCCGCCCGGCCAAATCCTCCTGCTCGGCGTCCTGTTCTTTTTACCGGTCCTGAGCCCGCCTCTTTTTGGCTGGATGAGCGGACTGCTTGCCGTTCCCGTATGCTGCCTCTTGCAGGTCAACGGAGCAGAAACGGGAAAAAAAACACTTTTTTTCAGCCTTCTCGTGACGGGCGTTGGCGCCTTGTTGCTGCAACGGCTGGAATTTTACCTTTTTTTGCTGACCCTGGTACCGTTGGGAATCGCTCTGCATAGGGGGATTGCGATCAAGGAGCCGGCGGTGACATCCGGCGGCAAAGGCCTAGCTATCCTTGGCCTGACGTGGGTCTGCTTTTGGGGAATATATGGCGCTGTTACCGGTGTCAACCCTTACAGCCAACTGTTGCAGGTCATCGATCTGGGTTTTCAGCAAACATTGGAAGTCTACGGAACCAAGGAGGCGGATTTGCCCCCGGAAATGTTGCTGAACTTGACATCGGTCACCAACGTCATGCGTGAGGTTTTTCCCAGGATGCTCCCTGGGTTGTTGGTGTCCATGGTGATAACCACGGTTTGGATCAACATCGTTCTGATCAACAGTTTGACCGGACGTCTCACCGGAAGGGTGCCTTGGGGCTTCTACTCAACCTGGAAGCTCCCGGAACCGCTGGTTTGTTTGCCGATCGCGGGCATCGCTTTCCTCGTGTTTGGTAAGGGTTTTTTCCAGGACGCCGGCGGATGGCTGACAATGGCCGCCGTATTGTTGTATTTCTTTCAGGGCTTGGCCGTTTTCATTTCGCTGTTGGAGCGCTGGCGGGTCCCTTATGTTGTCAGGATAATGCTCTACGCCGTGCTCATTATCCAAAGCTATGGTCTGATCCTGCTTGCTGTTTTAGGGCTAAGCGACGTCTGGATCGACTTCAGAAAACAAACAAACAACAATGCAAGATGAGCAAGCGTTTTGTGATATCGCTTTGCTCGCTTTGACAGGTTATATTTAACAACTGATACAGAAGAGGGTCTGATCAATGGAAATCATTCTAAAAGAAACTATTGAAACACTGGGCCAGGAAGGCGAAATCGTCAAAGTGAAGCCCGGTTACGCCCGCAATTTCCTTATCCCCAAACAAAAGGCCGTGCTGGTCAACAAAGCCTCTTTGGCCCGCCTTGAGAAAGAAAAGCAGGCGATTGCCGCACGTATTGCCGAGCAAAAGAAAATTGCCGAAGGCTTGGCCGCTCAACTCGACGGCAAGGTGATCACCATCAAGAAGCGGGTTGGCGACGAGAACCGCCTGTTCGGCTCGGTGACCAACAACGATATCGCCGGCGCCTTGCAAGAAAGTGGCGTGACCGTCGACAAACGCGCCATCGTCCTTTCCGAGCAGATTAAAATGATCGGCGAATACAAAGTGCCCGTGAAGACCGGCTATCAAACCACGGCATATGTCCAGATTCAGGTTGTTCCGGAAACCTTCGAGCAATAAGGCTATACGTTTCAGGATCCCATTCTGCTAACCTGTCGTTCCAGTGGCGCGAACAGCGCCAGGGGCTCGGGTCGATACGCCCCCCCTCATCTACAAACGAGTTGCGCCATTAAGTGCCTTTTCTGGTTACAGAAAAGGCACTTTCATTTTCAACGTGCCATTCCCCAGCGGTGAAGGTATAGTTGCGGCGTCACAAATACACGTCTTTCTCCTCGACATTCAATTGGCCTATGCAGCTCTCCCCTTCCCCGATCGGCGTCGTTTCCACCAAAATGATTCCACCGCAAAACATCGAGGCGGAACAGGCTGTTTTGGGGGCTGTTCTTCTCCAGGACAAAGCCCTGTTGAAAATCGTCGAGCTGCTTTCGCCGGAGGACTTTTACCGCGACGCGCACAAGACCATTTACGCCGCGATGCTCACCCTGTTCGAAAAACGAGAACCCCACGATCTCATCACGGTTGCCGGCCTGTTGAGCGATCAGAACAAACTGGAATCGATCGGTGGGGCCTCCTACCTGGCCTCCCTCACCGATATCATTCCCTTCAGCGGCACCCTGGTGCATCACGCCCAGATCATTCGCAAAAAATCGATTCTCCGCCGGCTGATCCAAACAACCTCCGAGGTCGCGGCCCGTTGCTACGACGCCCAGGACGATATCGAATCCTTGGTCGATCAGGCGGAAAAGACCATCTTCGAAATCGCCCATTCCAACAAAGGCCAAGGGTTTCTGCCCATGTCGACGGTGGTTCCCCGTGCCTTTGAGCGCATCACCAGGCTGTTCGACCGCCAGGAGCACATCACGGGCGTTGCCACGGGCTACGACGAGTTGGACCGGATGACCGCCGGCCTGCAACCGGCGGAAATGATCGTTCTCGCCGCTCGCCCCTCCATGGGCAAGACCGCGCTGGCTATGAACATCGTCCAGCATGCCGCCCTGATCGGCAAGGTTTCGGTCGCTGTGTTCAGCCTGGAAATGTCGATGGAATCGCTGGCGCTGCGCATGCTCTGCTCCTTGGGCCGAATCGATTCGCAGCGCATCCGCATCGGCAAGTTGCACGACAACGACTGGCCCAAATTGACCCGCGCCACCGGCATGCTCTCCGATGCACCGATCTTCATCGACGACACTGCTGGATTGACCGTCTTGGAGATGCGGGCCAAAGCCAGGCGGCTGAAGTCCGAACACGACCTTGGGCTGATAGTCGTCGATTATCTTCAATTGATGCAGGGCAAGAGCAACTCGGAAAACAGGGCTCAGGAGATCTCCGATATCTCCCGTTCCCTCAAGGCCATGGCCAAGGAATTGAACGTGCCAGTGCTGGCCCTGTCCCAGCTCAACCGCAGTTTGGAAAATCGCACCGACAAACGGCCTCAGCTTGCCGATCTGCGCGAATCCGGCGCCATCGAGCAGGATGCCGACGTCATCATGTTCATCTACCGCGACGAGGTCTACAACCGCGCCGAGGACAACCCCAACCGCGGTCTGGCCGAAATCATCATCGGCAAGCAGCGCAACGGCCCGACCGGGATGATCAAACTCACCTTTCTCGGCGAGTACACCACCTTTGAAAATTACACGAGCCGCCTTGCTGCCGCGCAGTATGTGCCGGACGAAGGTTTGGCCGACATCGATCTTAACTAAACCGCTGGGCACCACCGATCATGCAACCCACCACACCGACCAACGACCGATACGACTTCAAGGCCATCGAACAACGCTGGCAACAGCGCTGGGAAGACGAAAAAACGTGGAAGGTCACCCATCAGCCAGGCCGACCCAAGTATTATGTGCTGGAGATGTTTCCCTACCCCTCCGGCCGAATACACATGGGTCATGTGCGCAACTATTCCATTGGCGACGTCATCGCCCGCTATAAACGGATGCAGGGATACAACGTCCTCCACCCCATGGGCTGGGACGCCTTCGGACTGCCGGCCGAGAACGCGGCGATGAAGCGCGGCATCCACCCCGCCGCCTGGACCTACGACAATATCGATTATATGCGCGGCCAGCTCAAGGCCATGGGCCTGAGCTACGACTGGGACCGCGAGTTGGCCACCTGCCGTCCCGACTACTACCGCTGGGAACAGCAACTGTTTCTCAAGATGCTGGATAAAGGGTTGATCTACCGCAAGGAAACCACGGTAAACTGGTGCGACGACTGCCAGACTGTTCTTGCCCGCGAACAGGTGATCGACGGCGCCTGTTGGCGCTGCGATCAGCCGGTGCTGCCCAAAACCATGCACGGCTGGTTTTTCAAGATCATTGATTACGCCGAGGAGCTCTTGGCGGACCTGGACACGCTCACCGGCTGGCCGGAAAAGGTGGTGACCATGCAGCGTAACTGGATCGGCAAAAGCACCGGTTTGGCCTGCGACTTCAAGGTCGAGGGCACCGATCGGACGATCCCCATTTTTACCACCCGCCCCGACACCATCTTTGGGGTCACCTTCATGTCGCTGGCGGTGGAACATCCCCTCATCGACTCCCTGATCGCCGGCACACCGCAGGAAACGGAGGTCAAAGCGTTTATCCAGGCCACCCTCCTGGCTAAGCAGCGGACCAATCTCGACCAGGAACTCGACAAACAGGGAGTGTTCACTGGGAGTTACTGCATCAATCCGTTTACCGGCGATCGGGTGCCGATCTATGTGGCCAACTTCGTCCTCATGGAGTACGGCACCGGCGCGGTGATGGCCGTTCCCGCGCACGATCAGCGGGATTTCGAGTTTGCCCGCAAGTACGGCTTGCCCATCCGGGTGGTGGTGCAGCCCGAGGGAGAGCCGCTCGATCCCGCGACGATGCCCGAGGCGGTGGAAGGACCGGGGACCTTGGTGGCCTCGGGGGCCTTCACCGGCATGGATTCGCGAGGCGCTCAGCGGGCGATCGTCGCCGAGGCGCAAGCCAAAGGGTTTGGCCGGCCCCATATCACCTACCGGTTGCGCGATTGGGGCATCTCCCGGCAGCGCTACTGGGGTGCGCCCATCCCTGTGATCCACTGCGACAGTTGCGGCATCGTCCCGGTTCCGGAAGCCGACTTGCCCATCCTGCTGCCCGGCGCGGGCGAGCCGGCCGGCAGCCACAGCCCCCTCCATCGGCAACCGGATTTCATCGCCACCACCTGCCCCCGCTGCGGCAAGACGGCCCGCCGGGAAACCGATACCCTCGATACCTTTGTCGAATCTTCCTGGTACTTTGCCCGCTACACCAGTCCTGGACTCGACACTGCGCCCCTCGACAAGCAGGCTGCGGCCTACTGGCTGCCGGTCGACCAGTATATCGGCGGGGTCGAGCACGCCATCCTCCATCTGCTCTATGCCCGCTTCTTCACCAAGATGCTCCGCGATCTCGGCTACCTGACCATCGACGAGCCGTTCACCAACCTGCTCACCCAGGGCATGGTGATCAAGGATGGGGCCAAAATGTCGAAATCCAAGGGTAATGTCGTGGATCCCAACGAGCTGATCGAGCAGTACGGCGCCGACACGGTCCGCCTGTTCTCCCTGTTCGCCGCGCCGCCGGAACGGGATCTCGAGTGGAACGCCCAGGGCGTGGAGGGCGCCTCCCGGTTCCTGGGCCGAGTTTACCGGATGGTTGTTCACAATCTTTCCTGTTTCGAGCAGGACGCGCCCGTCGATCTTGCCGCGCTCTCGGAGGCGTCGAGAACACTGTACCGGAAAACCCACCAGACCATCCGCCGGGTCACGGAGAGCATCGAGAGCAATTTTCATTTCAACACCGCCATTTCCGGTGTCATGGAGTTGGTGAACCTTGCCTCGTCGATGAACGATGAGGCCGTCGACCCCGCCGTGCAGCGTGAGACCCTGGAGACGATCCTCACCCTGCTGTTTCCCATGGTGCCGCATTTCTGCGAGGAGCTGTGGCAAATCACCGGCCATGGCCAACGGCTCGACGATGCGGCATGGCCGCGCTACAACGTCGATGCAGCCAAGGAAGACGAGATGACCATTGTCGTTCAGGTCAATGGCAAGGTTCGGGCCAAGCTGTTGGTTTCGGTGGACATCGACGATCAGGTCTTGCAGCGGATGGCCCTGGACGAGGAGAAGGTTGCCAAGCTGGTGGGGGACAAAGCGCCGAGAAAAATAGTCGTCGTGCCCAAGAAGCTGGTCAATATCGTCGTATGACGATCATTACGGAAATACTTGCCAAAGCAGCCGGGAACCGGCCCAGAAGGAGCGCCATGCTGAAGACACGTTACTGCCGCTTAGCCATCGTTCTGCCAATCCTGCTGGTCTTAAGCGGATGCGGCTATTATTTTCCCCATGTCTACGAGGGGCCGCGCCACGTCATCTACATGCCAACCTGGCAAAATCGGACCAACAAGCTTGGGCTCGATATGAAAATCTATCAATCCCTCTCCCAATGGTTCCAGAAAACGAAATCCGTTGACCTGACCAAGGAAAAGGAGCAGGCCGATCTCGTCCTGGCCGGCGAGATTTTGTCGATCGATCTGCCCAGTGTCTCCTGGAACACGATCTCCGACGTCACCGGAACCAAGGTGAACCTCTATGTCCGTTATGTGTTGAAAGACACGAAATCCGGCAAGATCCTCTGGGAGGTCCGCAGCAAACTCTACTCCGCCGATTATTCGGTCAAGACTGCCTCCAGCGCCGCCGATGAGGAGGCGTTGACCAAGATCATCGACGATTTGTCCGAAGACATTTATCTCGGGGCCTTGCAAAGGATCCGCAAGCAGCACGTGCAGGTACAACCGGCCAACTGAATACGAACATCGCTTGTTTCCGAGGCGCGGCAGCAACCGTCTGTCGCGCCTTTTTCTTTCCCTCTCGCCGTATTATTGAGACATCTTCCCCATTCGTTATGCCCGCTCTCCTTGCCATCGGCCCCTTGCGGTTGGAATCTCGACTGGTTTTGGCCCCCTTGGCCGGATACACGGATTTGCCTTTTCGCCTGCTGTGCCGGGAAAACGGCGCAGCCCTCTGCTTTTCGGAGATGGTCAGCTGTCATGGCCTGGTCTACGGCCAGAAGAATACCTATGAATTGCTGCAAACCGTTGCCGAGGAGCGGCCCTTTGCCGTGCAGCTGTTTGGCAGCGATCCCGAGCTGATGGCCCAGGCGGCGGCCATCGTTTCCACCCTGCCGGTGGACATGATCGACCTGAACATGGGCTGCCCGGTGCGCAAGGTGATCAAAAAGGGCTGCGGCGCGGCGCTTATGAACGATCCGCAGCGCGCCGAGGCGATCATCAGGGCGGTATGTGGCCGCACCCCATTGCCGGTCACCGTGAAATTCCGCAGCGGTTGGACGGCCGCCACCCTCAATGCCCCGGAGTTTGCCGCCATGGCCGAAGCGGCGGGGGCCGCAGCGGTGACCATTCACGCCCGCACCTGGGCGCAGGGGTTCGGCGGCAGGGCGGATCGGAGCGTTATCAAGGCGGTGAAAGAGGCGGTGTCGATCCCGGTGATCGGCAACGGCGACATCCTCTCCTATGGAGACGGGCTGGCGATGATGGCGGAAACGGGGTGCGACGGGGTGATGGCGGGTCGGGGCGCGCTCGGCAATCCCTGGCTTTTCGCGCCGACGGACCGGCCGGACAGGCTTTCCGATCGGCTCCCGGTGCTGGAACGGTATCTGCATTTGGCGCAACAGTATTTGCCGCTGACCAAGGTGTTGTTCAAGGTCAAAAACCATGCCGCTAAATTCCTCACCGGCCTGGAAGGGGCGGCGCGTATCCGGCACGCACTGTACGCCTGTGCGAGCGTCGAGGACATCGTTGCCCTGTTGCGCGCGCAGCAGGAGGAGAACTAGCGCTCCTCCTGGGGTTCGGGGGCGATCGGTTTCGGTTCGGCCACCTTTTCCACTTGGCGATAGAGTTCAAGGGAGATGGCTTGCGCCCGGTTCAACTCTTCCCAGGACATGTCCCCCATGAGATTATTGCGGTTGATCGCTGCGCCGGTGTTGCCCCGGCTGGCCGCCAGGGAGTACCAGGCATAGCCCCTGGCCTTGTCCGTGTCGGTGCCGGTGCCGGTGGCGTACATCAAGCCGGCGTTCGCCTGGGCCATCGCATCGCCCTGAAGCGCTGCCTTCAGGTATAACTCCAGGGCCTTGGCGTAATCGCGTTCGCCGCCCAGCCCGTTGTAGTAAAGGTAGGCGAGGTCGTTCTGGGCGGCCATGTTGCCCTGCTCCGCCGCCTTGCTCAACCACTTCTTCGCCTCGAGAAAATTTTGCGGCACCGCGCTGCCGCGCAGATACATGGCGCCGATAATGGTGAGCGATTCGGGCGAGATTTTCCCCTGCTCCGCCGCCTTGAGCAGCCATTTGAACCCGCCCCGCTTGTCCGGATCCGTTCCTTGTCCCTGATAGAGCATGCCACCGGTGACAAACTGCGCCTCGGCGTCGCCGCGCTCGGCCGCCATCCGGTATAGTTCGAGTGCCCGGGCATAGTTGACCGGCTGTCCCTTGCCGTAATAGGCCCGATACGCCTCCGCCTTGAGGCGCGGGGTCACCACGTCAACTTCCTTGCCTTGGGCCCAGCATGTCCCAACCAACACAAACCAGAGCACAAATAAAAAAAATCCCCGCATGATCCCACCCGTTGCACAATGCCGAATTGGAGAGGTCGCCTTCCTCCTTAAACAGCACCGTGAAAAAGTATTCAAGCAGTATTCGGACAAGCAGGGAATACGTCGCGCAGCTGGGCCGGAACCGGACCTCAACTCGTCAGGGTTCGATAAATCTCGGACATCCGCGCCGGCAAGCGATCGATCTTGTCGATGAAGATGTAGTTGACCTCGCCGTACATGTGCGCCATATACTCATGGGCATGACGGTCGATAGTGATGCAGAATGGATGCACACCCTTGGCCTTGGCTTCGAGCAGGGCGTGCCGAGTGTCTTCGATGGCATAGTCGCCCTTGTAGTCGTCGTAATCCTCGGGCTTGCCGTCGGAAAGCACGATCAAGAGCCGGATTTTGGCCTCCACCTTGGCAAAGAGCGAAGTCGCATGGCGGATGGCCGGGGCCATGCGGGTGTATTCGCGGGGCCCGATGGCGCCGATCCGCTGGCGCACCGCCCGGCTGTAGCGCTCGTCGATGCGTTTGACCGGGAAGACCTCGCACCGTAACCGCCGCATCCCGGAAAAACCGTAGATGGCGTAGCGGTCGTTGAGCACTTCCATGGCCTCGCAGATCAGGACGAGGGCCTCCTTGATCGACTGACCGACCCAGCCGGCGGTCGAATTGGACATGTCGACCAGAAACGTCACCGCGATATCGCGCTGATCCCGGGCCAGCCGGATGAACAGCCGGTCCGAGGGCGGCCGCCCGGCGCAATTGTCGGCCACCGATTCCACCAGGGCATCAAAATCGATGTCGTTCCCCTCCCGTTGTCGGCGGACAAACCGCTCGCTGGTCTGCAGCAACTCGAACTGATGGCGCAACCGCCGGATCTGGCCGCGATACCGTTTGAGGGTCTGCTCGATGAAGTCGTTCTTGACCGGATGCAGCTCCTTTTCGGTGACCACGCACCAGTTCTTGCGAAATCCTTTGCGGCGATAATCCCACTCGTCATAGACCACGGGTTCGGCGGCTTCCTGCCCCTCCTTGGGAAGGGCGGTGGACGAACGGACAAAGCTGTTGCCCGCATTGCCCTCGGTGGCGCTTACCGACTGTTCGGTGAGCTGGGTGCCGCCTTGGCGATTTTGCTCCGGTTTCGCTGTCTCGGCGGGCGGTAGACTCATGTCGAAGGGCTGCCCCTGCGCCTGCATGAAGGGGGTAAGCTGCTCCCATGCCTTTTCCATCTCCATGATCAGGGCAACATCCTGCCCCTGCTGCCCGCCGCTGCCGTCGTGCTGCTGCGCGTCCGCTTCGGGTGGCGTGCGCACAACCGGGGGCAGGTGCATGGTCATGGTCTTGATCATCCGCAGTTCCTTGTCGGCCTGCTGCTTCATCCCCACGTTGCGCATCTCCTGCAAACGCAAGGTGCCCTGAAACAGGAGTGGACTGGTCGCCGCCAGATTGTCCTCGGGATCGAGCAGGGGCATGAGTTCTCGGACCGCCTCCAGGCTGGACTCGTTGCCGGTTTCCGACGCCTCGCACCGGCGCAGCAAGTGCAGGGCCATATCGTCGAGGGCAGATTGTTCTTGGGTGGGCCGCCCAGGGTCGAGCAGGCACCGTTGCAGGCGATCCAGGAGGTTGGGGCGAGCACCCTGGTTGGCTAGCGGTAACCGGGGAAAAAGCGGCGCCGCCTGACGGATCAAGCCCGGCAGCTCGGTGCGCAAAAAAGCGAGAACACGCGCTGTTTCATAGAAATGATAGAGGCAGCGCGCGTTGCCTGGGTCGGCGAACTCGGAAAAAAAGCAGTCCAGCGGATGCGCCCCTTTCTTGCGCGTCTGGAGATGCGGGGGTGCGGCGAAGGTCCCGGCCTCAAGAAAGGCCCACTGGAACGAGACCAGCAGCTTATACAGAAGAAAATTTTCTTCGTGTTCGGTAAACACCCCGATCTCACTGGGCAGGAAGATGGCTTCCGAGTCCGTGGAGGCCGCATCGGCGGCAATCAAGGGCAACTCCCTGCCGGCAAGGCCGTTGACATAGGGCTGCAAACGGGAACGAACATCCACAAGCCGCAGGCCGCCCTGGCCGCGGAGCCTGCACACGAACTGCTGCTCGACATCGGCCATGAACACCTGCGCACCGCGCAAACCACCCGTTTCATAGCGATCAAGCAAGGTATGCACCCAGAGCGAGAGTTCCTCCAAGGCCAGACAATCAAGCGCGGGCGCGGCGGCGGAGAGGTAGGAAAAGCACAACGAATGGGAAACCGGCCAGATCGCCGGGATCTGCGAAAAGATCTCCTCCAGGTGCTCGACATCGGTTTCGGCCAGAGGGGTCAATGCCTCCTCGACATCCCACTCGTTGGGCAGGCTGGGGGCTACCAGCTGATAAAAACGCTCTTTCAGACTCTCCAGATCCATAATCTTAGAAGAGCGAACTGACCATCTCGTCAAGCGCGGCCAGCAGTTCGCGGTCGTCGGTGAGGGCTTCGCTGATGGCCGCCCGGCACGCGGTTTCGATCGGGATGCCCCGGCCGGTCAGCTTGCCGGTCTGGATGAGCAACCGGGTGGAGGCCCCTTCGGCCAGCCCGGAATCCTTGAGCCCCCTGGTCATGCCGGCCAGTTTCACCAGAAGTTTGGCGGTACCGGGATCGATGTCGCCCTCCTTGGCAACGATTTCCGCCTCCATTTCCGGACTCGGGTAATCAAAGGACAGGGCGACGAACCGCTGTCTGGTCGATGCCTTCAAGTCCTTCAGCACGCTTTGATAGCCGGGGTTATAGGAAATCGCCATCATGAATTCGGGAGGCGCGGTCAACAGCTCGCCCCGTTTCTCGATGGGCAATTGCCGCCGGTCATCGGCCAAGGGATGGATGACCACGGTGGTGTCCTTGCGGGCCTCGACGATCTCGTCCAAATAGCAGATGGCGCCGGCCCGGACGGCCATGGTCAGGGGACCATCGGTCCAGACCGCCTCGCCGGCCCGGATCAGATAGCGGCCGACCAGATCGGAGGTAGAGAGATCGTCGTGACAGGAGACGGTGACCAACGGCCGCTTGAGCCGCCACGCCAGATACTGCATGAAACGGGTCTTACCGCAACCGGTGGGCCCCTTGAGTAACAACGGCAAACCGTCGAGATAGGCTGCCTCGGCGATGGGCAACTCCTCTCCGGTGGGTAGGTAGTACGGCTCTTCTTCGATCCGGTATTCGTCAATGCGCATTTGTCGTCCTGGCATGGGGGGGTGCTCCTTGGGAAGGGAAAATTTCTTGCAACAATAAGAACGGCGCGGAATATTGACAAGGCCGGCTTTTCCAGGCGATTTCATTTGGTTATTGCGCAAAGTCCGGGCCATGGGTACATTGCCCTCTAACCACCAGCATGGCTGGACCAGATCGACCGGCTACAACGAACCATGAAAGCTCAATGCTCCGGCATGGCATGGCCATAGCTTCGCAGAGACTTTCATGGTAACGGCGTCGCGCCGCTGCCGCGATCCACCCTCGATTCGTCGACCAAAAGCCCAATTCCATGTGCATTGATCTTCACACCCACTCCATCTACTCCGACGGCAGTTCGACCCCGGCGGAACTGATCGCCTTGGCCGTGGGCAATGGCCTGCGGGGGTTGTCTTTGACCGATCACGACACGGTCGAGGGGGTTGCGGAGCTGACCGCCCTGGGGGAACAGGCTGGCCTGGCGATTGTCTCCGGCGTGGAAATCAGCACCAGCCTGCACCAGTACACCCTGCATATTCTCGGCTACGGGATCGACGTCGCCGACCCGGATCTCCTTCAGTGGCTGCAACCGCTCCAGGAGGGGCGAGAACGGCGCAACGCCGTCATCCTCGACAAGTTGCAAGGACTCGGGGTGGAGATCACCGCCGAGGAGGTGCAGCACATTTCCTGCTGCGGTCAGACCGGCCGGCCCCACATCGCCCGGCTTCTCGTGGCAAAAGGCGTGGTTGAGAATTTCGACGCGGCCTTTCGCCAGTATCTTGGCCGCAACCGGCCCGCCTGGGAGGGCCGGTTCAGTTATTCCGCCGCGGCAACCATCGACATGATCCATCGCGCCGGAGGACTAGCGGTGCTTGCCCACCCCGGCCAGCTCGATCCGGAAATGCGCGCGCAACCGCCGTTGATTCGCGAACTCGCTCTCCGCGGCCTCGATGGCCTGGAGGTGTACTACCCCACCCACACCCGGAAAATGAAGAAAAAACTCAAGGCCCTGGCCATGGAACACGACCTGCTCGTCACTGGCGGCAGCGATTTTCACGGCCAAACCCGCCCCGCGCACCAACTTGCCGGCGCGGCAATGGGCTTTTGTCCCCCCTGCGCCCTGCTCGATCGACTCAAAGCCCGGCTCGAGGGGCAGACACGGCAACCTTCATCCTGCTGAGATACCATGCATACCATTCTCGTTGTCGACGACGAACCTAACTATCAGATTGTCCTGGCCGAACTGCTCAAGGATGAAGGCTACGAAGTCTTCACCGCCGACAGCGGCCTCGCGGGCCTGCCCATTGTCATGAACACCGATCTGGATCTCGTGCTCTCGGACATGAAAATGCCCGGCATGGACGGCATTGAATTTCTCGCCAAAATCAAGGAATACAACCGGGAGTTGCCGGTGATCCTGATCACCGCCTACGCCGAGGTGGAAAAGGCGGTGGAGGCCATGCGGCTGGGCGCCTTCACCTATCTCGCCAAACCCTTTTCCAATCAGCAACTGCTGGCCAGCGTCACCAAGGCGATCGAGCACTACGGACTCATCCGGGAGATCAGGCGGCTGCGGGCAGAGGCCACGCCGCGTTCCGGATTTGGCGGCATGGTTGGCAAGAGCCCTTCCATGCGGGCGGTCTACCAGTTGATCGAAAAGGTGGCGCCCACACCCTCCTCGGTGCTGATCACCGGCGAATCGGGCACGGGCAAGGAACTGGTCGCCCGCGCCATTCACAACCTCAGCCCTCGCAAGGACGCGCCGTTCATCTCCGTCAACTGCGCCGCCCTATCCGAACACCTGTTGGAAAGCGAGCTGTTCGGCCATGAAAAAGGGGCCTTCACCGACGCGATCGCCATGCGAAAAGGTCGCTTCGAACTGGCCGACACCGGCACCATCTTTCTCGACGAGATTGGCGAGATGCCCCCGCAACTCCAGGCCAAGCTGCTGCGGGTCCTGCAGGAAAAAAGTTTCGAGCGGGTGGGCGGTTCGGTGACCCAGCATGTCGATGTCCGCATCCTGGCCGCCACCAACAAAGATCTCAAGGACGAGGTGGATAAGGGGCATTTCCGCGACGACCTCTATTACCGGCTCAATGTCATCCACATCCACCTGGCACCCTTAAGGGAGCGGGTGGACGACATCCCGGTTCTCGTTACCCATTTCATTGAAAAGAACAGTCGCAATCTTGGCAAACATCTCGATATTTCTCCCGAGGCGCTGCGGCTCTTGGTCAGCCTGCCCTGGGAAGGCAACGTGCGGGAGCTGGAAAACACGATCGAGCGGGCCGCCATCCTCTGCAACGCCAACCGGATCGAACCGGAAGACGTGCAACCCGATTCCACCGAACTCACCAGTTCGCAGGAATGGAGCACCGGGCTTGAGATCAACCAGTTTATCCCCGAGAATCTGAGCCTGGCCGAGGTTTTGAACGGCATCGAGGAAAAACTGGTGCGCAAGGCCCTGGAAGACGCCTTCTATGTCCAGGCCCGAGCAGCCGAGCAACTGGGCATCACCAAGAGCCTCTTGCAGTACAAGATGAAAAAATACAACCTGCAACGGCGCAAGCGCTGATAATCCTGCCCGCTATTTGCAGACGCCCCGTTAAGAGAGTTGTTTTCAACCCGATAGATCAATAACGATAAAAGGAATGCCCGGAAAGCCGCAAAAACGGCATTCCAATTTTCCTGTGGATAGATTCTAAAAAAATATCTCAGCGTTGCCCTATGCTCCTCCCAATTTGTGCCGTTGTTGCCAGTCTGGCTCTTCTTGTCTGGAGCGCCGATCGTTTTGTCGAAGGTTCGGCCGCGGCTGCCTGCCATTCCGGGATGCCCCCCCTTTTAATCGGTATGCTGGTCGTGGGTTTCGGCACATCGGCTCCCGAGATGTTTGTCTCCGCTTCATCTTCCTTGCAGGGCAATCCAGGCATCGCCTTGGGCAACGCGTATGGTTCAAATATCGCCAACATCGCCTTGATTCTCGGCCTGACCGCCCTGATCAGCCCTGTTGCGGTTCACTCCCGGGTGTTGCGCCAGGAATTGCCAATCCTCAGTCTTGTCACCATGCTGGCAGTATGGCAGATCTGGGACGATGAATTGTCACGCATCGATGCCCTGGTGCTGCTCGCGGTTTTCGCCGGGCTTATGATCTGGAGCATCAGACAAGGCATGCGGCAACGATCCGATGCCTTCGGAGTGGAAATTGAGGAAGAACTTGCCGACTGCAGAATGCCGCCTGGCAGAGCCGTTTTGTGGTTGATCGTCGGCTTGGTGTTGCTCGTCGCGAGTTCCCGCGTCCTGGTATGGGGTGCGGTGGAAATTGCCCGGCAACTCAACGTCGACGATCTCGTCATCGGCCTGACGGTGGTGGCAATAGGCACGTCGCTGCCGGAGTTAGCCGCGTCGATGATCGCTCTCCGCCGAAAAGAGCACGACATCGCCCTGGGCAATGTCCTGGGATCCAATCTCTTCAACACCCTGGCGGTTGTTGGTATTGCCGGTGTCATTCACCCGATATCCGTGCCGCCGGAGGTCCTCTCGCGGGACATGCTGGTCATGACCGGCTTGACATTCTTCCTCTTTATCTTCGGCTATGGTTTTCGCGGCCCCGGCCGGATCAACCGATTCGAAGGCGCTGCCCTTCTGTCGGTTTTTATTGGCTATACCGTTTACCTCGTCATGGGCGTGCTCGGCAACGCGGCTTGAGTAGCACGTTTCCACGACCATCACCAGTGGCCCACTCCAAAAAAGCGCACAATTCCATCCTTTCCCTTGCAGCGCGCTCGGTTTCCGTTTCCGAATTCGGTTGTAATCCGCGCCTCCAGAGTTGTGTAAACAACCGCTCCGCCCTGTACATGCTTGAAGTCATGGCCGTGGATCATTGGACCGGAAGCTTGTTGATGCCGCCGCAATCGGCCAGCGTCGAATCGGAATACAACGAACAGTATGTGCTCTGGGCCGGGCCAGTGCGTATAGGAAAATCTCTCAAAAAAGCTGAGCCGATTTTGTCCGATTTCACCGATCTGCGGAAAAACACCACCGAAACGTTATCGATTTCGCAAGAAATCCAGGCGCCTTATCCGTTCCAACACCACATCGAGCAGTCTAAAAAAATACGGTAAAAAGAGAAGAACCGCCGCACGGGCGAACAAAGCTCCTGCAAAAAAAAAAGCACCTTCCGCAACCAACGAACCGGCCGCGACAGCATTCTGTGTGGTTTGTGCGGCAGGTGGGCGTTCAGCAGTGCTTGCAGACTTTTTCCGGTAGGGGGATGTCGACGCTGGCCCCGCCCCAGTTGAGCTTGCTCCGCAGAATATTGAAATAGCTCTTCCAGGGAGAACTGATAATGAGCAGCGGCTTGGAGGCCTTTTTCACCAGCAGATAGTCGTTTTCGGTGATTGTCCATTGCAATTCACCATCGACAATCACCTTCACCTGGCCGGCCGGTGCCAGCAGTTGGGTGGTGACATTATGCTGGGACCCAAGCAGCACCGGGCGCGACTCCAGCATGAAGGGACAGATGGGGGTGACAACGATGGCGTCGAGTTCCGCGTGGACGACCGGGCCGCCGGCCGAGAGGTTGTAGGCTGTCGATCCCGTGGGGGTGGACATGATCAACCCATCGGCCCGGTAGGTGGTGACATATTCCTTATCCGCCCAGCAACGAAGTCGAATCATCGCCTCAGTGCTCTTTTTGACGATTACCACCTCGTTGAGGGCATGCACCGCGTCGCTTTTCTGTCCAGTCGCCCCGCTGACATAGGCTGCAGTCAGCATGATCCGCTTTTCCATGCGGACCTCGTCCTCGCCTAACAGGGTTTCCAAAGCCTCATAACGCTCATCGGCAGCCACTTCGGTGAGAAATCCAAGATTTCCCAGATTGACCCCCAGCACCGGCAACTGATGTTTGCTGGCCTCTTCCGCAACATGGAGCAAGGTGCCATCGCCGCCGAGCACGACCAGAATGTCCATCCCGGGATCGATGGTATTCAGCTCCGCTTTGATCCCCCGTCCTGCAAACCAGGCAACCATCTCGCGGCCGATCTCCTCCACCTCTGGGCTGTCGGGCCGGGTAACGACCCCGGCGTACCGGATGTTCATGCGCCCAACTCCCGGGAACGGTCGGTTGCCGCTTCGATCGCGCTCATGACGATCCCCCGGAAGGCCCCCTCCTCCAGGACATGCAACCCTGCGATAGTGGTGCCGCCGGGCGAGGTCACCCTGCCCTTGAGGACCGCGGGATGTTCACCGGTTGCGAGGGCGAGCTTCGCCGATCCCAGGACTGTTTGCATAGTCAGTTGTTCCGCTATCGGCCGGGGCAGGCCGGCAAGCACCCCGGCATCGATCATCGCCTCAATGAACATGAAGACATATCCGGGGCCGCTGCCGCTGAGGCCGGTCACCGCGTCGAGGAGGTGCTCCGGCACTTCGACACAGGTGCCTACCGCGGAAAAAAGAGCAGTGGCGATTTCCCGGTCACGGTCGGTGGCCTGCCGATTGGGACTGAAGGCGGCGGCACCGGCCAGCACGAGAGAGGGGGTGTTGGGCATCACCCGAACGATCCGGACGGACTCGGCGAGCAGGTCCTCCAAGACGCGCAGGGGGACGCCGGCCATGATCGAGAAGACCAGATGATGTTCACCAATATGAGGCTGATAGTGGCTGAGCACTGCCGCCGCTAATTGCGGCTTGATTGCCAGCACGAGGATTTCACTGGCCTGGCACAATTCGGCGGCATCCTGGGTGCAGGCCACACCGTAGGTAGACGTCATATAGGCACACCGGGACAGTGCCGGTTCGGCAACGATAATATGTTCCGGTTGGACCAGTCCCGCAGCCAGAATACCGCGGACCATGGCTTCAGCCATCTGGCCGCCACCGACAAAACCAATACTGCCTATGGATATGGACATAATTCTCCTCGAATGCTGATGGTGCGCCAAAAAAAGGGGTGAGCCAAACCGGTGGCCCATTATACGCATCTTCCGGAAGGTCGACAACCGCGGACCTGCACATTCCCATGCAGGCACGCAACAAAAAAAACCGCCGGATGGACTCCGGCGGTTTTTGTAATTTTCGTGGACAACGGCGAAGCGGTGTGAACGGTACCTCTGCGTTTCCTCGTCAATAGGCTCTACATAGCACAAGCAGGCGAAGGAGCGATTCTCTCGCCAAGCGGGGCGAAGAAGGGGGCAAAACGATGCCCGGAAGGCTGCGACGACTGCACCACCTGCCGAAACAACGAGTCACCTTTTTTTTTGAACGTGACGTATTCCCAGCAATGCGGATTGTCGATGATGGCTTTCATAAAATCGCGATGCAAGCCGTGCCCTGAGCGGTCGGCAATGACATGTCCCATCAACGGCGAACCGAGCAGTGCCATGTCGCCAATGACATCGAGCACCTTGTGGCGAATGAACTCGTCGTCAAAGCGCAGTCCGTTCTCGTTGAGGATGGAGCGACGGTTCCAATGGATGGCGATGACATTATCCAATGTACCGCCTAGCGCGAGTCCATTTTGCCAGAGTTGCTCGACCTGCTCGACGAAGCCAAAGGTGCGGGCACTGGCAATCTCCTTGACGAAATGTTCCGGGGTGACCTCCAGAGAGTAGCACTGCTCGCTGATCAGGGCGTCGTCGAACTGAATGCGGGCGGAAACCTTGTAACCGTCATAGGGCTCGATGCGGATCGATTTATTGCCCTGCACATGGTCGATCGGCCGGGTGATCCGGAGAATTTTCCGTAAAACCTGCTGTTGGCGGCGGCCTGCGGTTTTCAGAAGACGGCAGAACGGTCCGGCGCTGCCGTCCATTATCGGCACCTCGTGCGAATCGAGATCGATGATGGCGTTGTCGATGCCAAATCCGCGCAACGCCGCCAAAAGGTGTTCAGTGGTGGATATCCTGTTCCGGCCGTCGCCGATGGTGGTCGCCAAGGTGGTGTCGACAACGCGCTCAACCCTCGCGGGAAAAACGGGCTTTTCAGCCAAGTCGGAACGAAGGAACTGAATGCCGGTGTTGGCCGGGGCCGGATTGATTGTCAGGTTGACGGTCCGGCCGGTATGCAAACCGACGCCGCAGCAACTGACAGCCCGTTGGGTGGTATATTGATGTGGCTCTATCTGATGTGCCATTGTAACCGCTGAAGTGTATGGTTTCGGATGATGGTATAATTTTTTGTATATTATTGCAATTTTTGAACCAGTCGAAACACAAAGTGTACCAACACGGTAAAATCGATTAAATTTTTAATAAAATCGAAACATTGCAAATCCGCAGCACGGCAATGGTCCAAATGAGCTACCCTTGCCATGTGGCAATAAATACACAATCAAGCAATCCCTGTGAAAATGTTGATTTTTTAACACAGCGTCCGCTCGCACACCGAACGGTTCGTTGCATGCCAGGACTGTACGACCGTAAGAAGGTTGCGAACAAAGGATTCCTCCGCCTCCACCTGCATCCGCAATCCGAAAAGAGGTAGGGAAAAAGCCGGGGCATAGGGGGCCAGCTTGACCAAATCCTTCTCGGTGGTGAGCATACAGGTCGCACCAGCCTGATTCGCCTTGGCAAGCAGGGTGTTGACGAGCGTCGCCGTGTAGGGTTGATGATCGCTCAAGGGAAGAAAACCCGCCAGCCCGATTCCACCCGCTGTCAGGGTCTGCCGAAACGATTCGGGATGCGCAATACCGCAAAACCCGAAACACTGCGACTGTTCGATGCGCTCGGCCGCCACTGGCGCAATCGTACCGCGAGAATCCAGCGCGACCAGCCCCTCCACCCTGTATCCCGTAAACGCGATCGCGATATGGGGAAACCGTGCGCGCAGCAGTTCGGCAAACCGTGTTGCCCGTTCGCGGTTGGTATCGTCCACCCCGGTCATGACAAAGCCGGTGGCCCGGTTGAGTGCCGCAACCGGTTCACGGAGATCGCCGCCGGGAAACACACGGGAATTGCCGGCAAGCCGGTCGGTGTTGAACAGCACCAGGTCGACATCGCGGACGATCTGCAGGTGCTGGAATCCATCGTCGAGCAGCAGGACATCGGCCCCCATCTCCACAGCACGCTGAGCCGGCAGTCTACGAACGATCCCGGTGAGCACCGGCACGCCCGGCAGCGTTTCGGCCAGCAAGCGCGGTTCGTCGCCGGCTTCACTGGCATTGAGCAGCGTGGTGGCGCCATCCGAAACAACATTGACCTTGCCGGTCGCTCTCCCGCCATATCCTCGGCTCACTATGGCGGGTCTTAGCCCGTGGCGCTGGAGCTGCCGGGCCAAGAATTGCACCATCGGCGTTTTGCCGCTTCCTCCCATGGTGAGGTTGCCCACGCTGACCACCGGAACCCCTAGACTGTAGGACCGCAGGACACCCCGCCGGTATAAATGTTCCCGCAGGCGCATGGCGAGGCTGTAGATGGGGGAAAAAGGTCGCCCCAGGGTGAAATAGAATGGAGTCATGTTCATCGTTGCGATACCAAAATAGCGCCCCGAGTAATAGGGCATCCCGGTACGATTGTCCGGACTCGGGCTGAATGCCAGTGCCTCAAGGTGGGAGATCATCCCAAGCCATGTCGCACTAGAACACTTATAATAATAAACGAATAATCAAAGAGAATAGCGATAAATATCCTGCAAATTCGAGGATGCAATCGGCCAATTCGAACGCCCTGGTCATTTTTAGTGCAAAAAAAACAGAATCAGGTATCTACTGGGGGCACTAGAGTAGTGTCGCTTGTTCTGCAATTCAATCGAAAAATGAGGTTATCCAGGTTATGCAACTCCGTAGGTTTCTTGCATCGTTGCTTGCTGTGTCCATGATGACTCTTGCCTGGAGCGCAGGCGCTCTGGCTGGCGGCGTTATCAAAATTGGCGTGGCGGGAGCCCACACCGGCGACCTGGCTTCGTACGGACTGCCGACCTTAAAAGCGGTCCAACTGGTGGTGCAGGAGGTCAACGCACAGGGGGGAATCAACGGCACCCCCATCAAACTCATGGTCGAAGACGATGTCTGCAAACCCGAGGTCGCGATCAACACGGCCACGAAACTGGTATCCGGCGGCGTCAAGGCGGTGATCGGCCACACCTGCTCGGGTCCCACCGAAGCTTCCTTGAAAACCTACCTCGACGCCAACATCCTGGTGATTTCGCCCTCGGCGACCACTCCTAACCTCACCCAAAGCGGCAAGTACCCCAATTTCTACCGAACCATCGCCTCGGACGACGCCCAGGCGCGCATCCAGGTCAACTTCACCCTGAGCACCCTCAAGGCAACCAAGATTGCCGTGCTTCACGACAAGGGCGAATACGGCAAAGGGTTGGCCGAATACGCCAAAACCTTCATCGCGCAATCCGGCAAGGCCGAGTTGGTCCTGTTCGAAGGGATCACGCCCGGCGCGGTCGACTACTCCGCTGTGGTGCAGAAGATCAAGCGTTCCGGAGCCGAGGCCGTACTCTTTGGTGGGTACCATCCCGAGGCTTCGAAGATAGTTGGCCAGATGCGGCAAAAACGGCTGACCATTCCCTTTGTCTCCGACGACGGCGTCAAGGACGACACCTTTATCAAGGTAGCCGGCAAGGATGCCGAAGGGGTGTACGCAACTGGTCCGGCCGATGTTTCCAACAACCCGGTCGCCAAGGCGTACCGCGAGAAATTCAAGAAAACCGAGGGTGCCGAACCGGGCGCTTTTTACGACAATGCGATTACCGCCATCCTGGCCTTGACCAACGCCATGGGCAAGGCTGGTTCCGCCGATCCGGATGCGGTCGCCAAGGCACTTCGCGCTCACCAGGTGGCCACCCCCTTTGGCAATGTCACATTCGACGCCAAGGGCGATCCCATTGGCATCGATTTCTCCGTCTATCAGGTGAAAAACGGCCAATACGTGCAAGTGCAATAGACGACTCACGGTGATCGGAAAAGTACGCAAAGTCGGCAGGTTCCACGAGGCCACATTACTTGATCGCTTAGCGCACACCATCCGTCTCGTCATTTCCCCTTTCGCACACTCTCCTCTTCATGGGTCTTGAGCGTGGAGTACTTCATTGAACTGTTTTTCAGCGGCCTGACCCGCGGCTCCATTTACGCCCTGATCGCCCTTGGCTATACCATGGTCTACGGCATCATTGGCCTGATCAACTTTGCCCACGGCGAGATGTACATGATCGGGGCGTTCACGGCGCTGATCGTCTCCACGGTGCTGTCGATCTATGGCCTGCCGCTGCTTGCCATCCTGATCCTTACCGGCTTGGCCGCCGCCGTGTGGACCGCGGCCTACGGATTCACCGTGGAACGACTCGCCTACCGGCCCTTGCGCCGTGCCCCGAGGTTGTCGCCGCTCATTTCTGCCATCGGTATGTCCATTTTCTTGCAGAACTACGTGCTGCTCGCCCAAACCTCCGACTTTCTGCCCTTCCCCGCCCTGATTCCGGACTTTGCCTTCATGGAACCCTACGCCGCCATGATCGGCTCCACCGACCTCGCCATCCTGGTCGTTTCCACGCTGATCTTGCTGCTGCTTACCCTGCTGATCAAATACACCCGCACCGGCAAGGCCATGCGGGCCACCGCCCAGGACCAGAAAATGGCCTTTTTGGTCGGCATCGACGTCGACCGGATCATCTCCCTCACCTTTGTCATCGGTTCCGCCCTGGCCGCCATCGGCGGTCTGCTGATCGCCTCGCATATCGGGCAGATAAATTTCGCCATCGGCTTCCTTGCCGGCATCAAGGCCTTTACCGCCGCCGTGCTGGGAGGGATCGGCTCGATTCCCGGCGCGGTGTTGGGCAGTTTTATCCTCGGCCTGACCGAAGCTTTTGCCACCGGATACGTCTCCAGCGACTATGAGGACGTGTTCGCCTTTTCCCTCTTGGTGCTGATCTTGATCTTCCGACCTTCCGGGCTCCTCGGCAAGGCCGCGGTGGACAAGGTCTGACCCTCTGCTTGCGATGTGACGCCCATGCTCACCGGTACGGATCTTCGTCGGGCGCTGCTCATTGGCCTCTGGTTCATGTTTCTGACCTTTCCCTTGTTGGCGATCAAGGTCAACCCGATCGAACAGACCGTGACCTGGCGTTGGGCCAACATGCTGTGGGTGGGGGGAGCAACCACCGTGATTGCCCTTGCCTGCCGCTTTCTACAAGCCCGCCAGGCTGCCCGGCAGGAGCGCATCCGCCTGGGACTGGAACCACCGCCCGCAACCTGGAATTTCGCCCTCCTGCGTGAGCCGCGCTTCGCCCTGCCCCTGCTCGGCGCAACCGCTGTTTTCCTCTTGGCCTTTCCCGCCCTTTTTTCCAGTTATCAGGTCAACATCATGATCACTGCCCTGATGTACGTGGTCCTGGGCTTGGGGCTCAATATCGTGGTCGGCGTCGCTGGCCTGCTCGATCTCGGCTATGTGGCCTTCTATGCGGTCGGCGCCTATGCCTATGGCCTCTTGCACCTCCATTTCGATTGGGGGTTCTGGACGGTTCTGCCCATTGGCGGCCTTTTGGGAGCGCTGTTCGGCCTGCTCCTCGGCTTTCCGGTGTTGCGGTTGCGCGGCGATTATCTGGCCATCGTTACCCTCGGGTTCGGCGAGATCATCCGACTTATCCTTGAAAACTGGAGCGAATTTTCCCAGGGACCAAGCGGCATTGCCAATATTGCCCGGCCCGGATTTTTTGGCTTCGAACTGTCGATGGAGGAGTCGCTTGTCTACCTGTATTACCTAATGATCGGCATGGCGCTATTCACCGTCTTCGTGGTCAACCGGCTGCAAAATTCCCGCATCGGCCGCGCCTGGTTTGCCCTGCGCGAGGATGAAATCGCCTGTCAAGCCATGGGGATCGACAAGACCAGGACCAAACTGACAGCCTTTGCCCTAGGAGCGACCTGGGCGGGCATGGCTGGTGTTTTTTTCGCGGCAAAAACCACCTTCATCAACCCGGCGAGTTTCACTTTTCTCGAATCGGCGATCATTTTGTGCATAGTCGTGCTTGGCGGCATGGGATCCATTGTCGGTGTCATTGCCGGCGCCCTGCTTCTCATCCTCCTGCCCGAATATCTACGCGCTGTCGCCGAGTACCGCATGCTCGTCTTCGGGGCGATCCTGGTGGTGATGATGATCCTTCGGCCGCAAGGGCTGGTGGCGCCCATGCGCCAAACCTACACACCTCCCCGGTAACCTGTTGCACTTTTGACACAGCGCATGGACCCCTTGCTTACCGTCAGCGGCCTGACCATGGATTTTGGCGGCATCCGCGCCCTCGACCATGTGCATCTGCACCTCGTCCAAGGGGAAATATTCGCCCTGATCGGACCCAACGGCGCCGGCAAAACCACGTTGTTCAACTGCCTGACTGGCGTGTATACCCCCAGCGGGGGCGACGTGTTGCTGAAGCCACCGGGACAGATCCCCCAGCGGTTGAACGGTCTGAAACCCAACCGAATTACGGAAAAGGGCGTGGCTCGCACCTTCCAGAACATCCGGCTTTTCCCCAATATGTCGACGCTGGAGAATGTGATGATCGGCCGTCATTGCCGCAGCCGAGCCCAAGTATTCGGCGCGATTTTCCGGACACCGGCCACGGTCTGCGAAGAAAAGGCCATCGTTGGCACAAGCCTTGCTCTCCTCGAACGGGTCGGGTTGGCCGAACATGCCCACGTTTTGGCGAAAAATTTGCCGTATGGGGCCCAACGGCGGCTGGAAATCGCCCGCGCCCTGGCGACCGAACCGCTGCTGCTGCTCCTCGACGAACCCGCAGCGGGGATGAATCCCCGAGAAACCGTGGAACTGGAGGAACTGATCTCCTCGATCAACGGCGACGGCCTGACCATTCTCTTGATCGAGCATGACATGCGGCTGGTGATGCGCCTGTCCGATCATATTTTTGTAATGGATTATGGACGCAAGATCGCCGAGGGCACTCCCGAGCAAATCCGCCATAACCCGGAGGTCATCAAGGCCTACCTTGGCGAAGGAACCGATCATGCTTGAATTACGAGGAATCAACGCATTTTACGGCAACATTCAAGCATTGCACGAGGTAAGCCTTGAGGTGCGCAAAGGGGAGATCGTTACCCTGATCGGCGCCAATGGTGCCGGCAAATCCACCACCTTGATGGCCGTCAGCGGCATGGTGCCGATCCGACGGGGCGAAGTGCGCTTCAAGGGGCAACCGATCACCGGTTTGTCACCGGATGCGATCGTCAGGCTCGGGATCAGCCAGGTTCCCGAGGGGCGGCGCATCTTCCCCGAGCTGACCGTGGCGGAAAACCTCGACATGGGGGCTTTTCTGCGGCGCGACAAGCAGGGAATCGCCGCGGACAAGGCCGCCCTGTTCGACCTCTTCCCAATCCTGGAAAAAAGACGAGACCAACCCGGCGGTACGCTCTCCGGCGGCGAACAGCAAATGCTGGCACTCTCCCGCGCCTTGATGGCCCGCCCCCAACTGCTGCTCCTCGACGAGCCGTCCATGGGATTGGCCCCCCTGATCACCAAGCAACTGTTCGCCATGATCGCGCACATCAACAGAGAACGCCAGACGACCATTTTCCTGGTGGAACAAAACGCCCATCTCGCCCTTCAGGTGGCGAATCGGGGATATGTCCTGGAGAACGGACGGATTGTTATGCAGAACACAGCACAGGCACTCTTAAACGAGAACGCTATCCAGAAAGCCTATCTTGGCATTTGAATCCCGGCTGTGGGGGACCCGCAAGCCGGAATTGAAGGAAGAGTATAAACATGAGAAAAAACATTAAGGTTGGCGTTATAGGTGTCGGTTATTTGGGACGTTTTCATGCTCAGAAATATGCCGCAATGGAAGATGTCGAACTGGTTGGGGTGGCGGATGCCGACCCTGAGCGGGCGCAACTGGTAGCAGGCGAGTGCGCCACCCGCGCGTTCACTGACTATCGCGAGCTGATCGGCCAGGTCGATGCGGTTTCTATCGCCGTGCCCACTCCACTGCATCACGAGGTCGCCAAGACCTGTTTGCAGCACCGGGTCGATGCCATGCTGGAAAAACCGATTACCACCACCTTGCCCCAGGCCGACGACCTGATCGAACTGGCCAAGGAGCATCAGCGTATCCTCCAGGTCGGCCATCTCGAACGGTTCAATCCGGCGGTGCTGGCCATGCAGCCTCTACTCACCCATCCGTTGTTCATCGAGGCCCATCGAATCGCCGTGTTCAAGGAACGGGGCACGGATGTGGATGTGGTCCTCGACCTGATGATTCACGACATCGACATCATCCTCTCCATTGTCAAATCGCCGATCGTCTCGATCCTGACCGCCGGCGCGCCGGTGATCACCAAACTGACCGATATTGCCAATGCCCGCCTGATCTTTGCCAATGGCTGCACCGCCAATATCACGGTCAGCCGCATCTCCATGGAAAACATGCGACGGATGCGCATCTTCCAGCCCGGCCAGTACCTGTCGGTGGATTTCGGCAAGAAAGAAATCATGGCGGTGCGGTTGCAACCCAGTCGCGACGGCGGCAATCCGGTGCCGGAGATCACCAAGTCGGCTTTTCAGGATCAGGATGCCCTGGAGTTGGAACTGCGCGATTTCGTCCAACATGTCCGCGAACGCAGCCGACCCGCGGTAGCCGGCGAGGAGGGACGACGCGCCCTGGACGTGGCCCTCCAGGTGGTCGAACAAATCCACGCCAACCGGCAGCGGATCGAGCAGATCCTGATCGACGAGGGTCAAAGCGACCTGCTCTCGCTCCTCTCGCCCCATTGATTCGGGTTCCGCAATCATGGGCATGCACAACGAACAAGGCCGCGAAGTGATGATCGTGGCCGGCGAGGCTTCGGGCGATCTGCACGGCGCTCATCTGGTCCGGGCGCTGCTGGCCCGCGATCCCTCCCTCCGCTTTAGCGGCATGGGAGGTCGGGAGATGCGCGAGACCGGCGTTCACCTGCTGTACGACGCTGCCAAGCTGGCGGTGGTTGGCGCCGTCGAGGTCTTGAGCCACCTCGGCGACATCCTCCGCGCCCGCCGCGCCCTGATCGAACGGATGCGCGAGCATCGCCCTGCCCTGCTCGTTCTTATCGACTATCCGGATTTCAATCTCTTGTTGGCGGCCAAGGCAAAACAACTGGGGATACCGGTTTTTTACTACATCACCCCGCAAGTGTGGGCCTGGCGCAGCGGCCGGGTCCACACCATCAAACAACGCACCGACCGGGTCGCGGTTATTCTGCCCTTCGAACAACCCTTCTTCGCCCGCCATGGCGTCCCGGTCGATTTCGTCGGCCATCCGCTAATGGATTCGGTGCGTCCGGGGATGAACCCCGACGAATTCAGGGCCCATCACCGGATCGATCCGGCAAAGAAACTGGTCGGCCTCCTTCCCGGCAGCCGCAGCAAGGAGATCGCGGCCCTGCTGCCGGATTTTCTGGCCGCGGCTGAATTGCTTACCAAGGACCATCCGGACCGTTACACCTTTCTCATCCCGCAGGCCCCGACCGTCACCCGGTCGCACCTCGATGCGCACGGACTGGCCGCGTGGACCGACCGCCACGATTTTCGGGTCGTCACTGAGGATCGCTACGCCATGATGGCCGCCTGCGACGCCGCAGTGGCAGCGTCGGGCACAGTGCTCCTCGAACTGGCGATCCTCGGCACGCCCTTCGTCGCCACCTACCGGGTCGCGCGCCACACCTATTTTCTCGGCCGGCTGCTGATCCGCAACCTGCGATTCTTTTCACTGGTCAACCTGATCGGCGAACGGGAGATCATCCCCGAACTGTTGCAGGATCAGGTCACTCCGGGAAGAATCGCCACAACCCTGCAAGCGATCCTCGAAGATCCGGCGACCCGAGCTTCGATAATGGCGGGCTTGCAGGAGGTGCGGCAACGACTGGGCGATCCCGGCGCATCGGACCGAGCCGCAGCCATCGCTCTCGATATCATGGATGGGAGGCATTTTGATGGACGAGAGTGAGCCGATCCATCTCCCCATTGACGGCACCCTCGACCTGCACGCCTTTCGTCCCGCCGAGATCAAGACGCTGATCCCGGACTACCTCGAAGCATGCCAAGAGAAGGGTATCACGCATGTTCGCATCGTTCACGGCAAGGGGAGCGGTACTCTGCGACGGACCGTGCATGCGGTGTTGGACCGCCTTGACATGGTGGTCAGTTATCGTCTGGGCGATGAATCGAGCGGTTCTTGGGGAGCTACGCTTGTGGTTCTGAAGGCGGGTCAACGGCCGACATCGGCTCGATAAGGCCGTTTGCGGCGGCCAGTTGGCGCACCTGGAGCATGAAGGTCGACGGCATGGGCAGGGGCCGATCTTCCTGGAGGATGCCCAGGGCCTTGGCCATGAGCAGGGAAGGGATGGAGTGGATGCCCTCCTGGTTATCGCAGATGGTTTTCATACGCAGGGCATCGGTAAGCACCGGGATCAGCTGCGGGCATTGACGCGACAGCTCGCGCAGCTCTCGTTCCACCAGCTCCCGGTTGGCGGCGGCAAAGACGCCTATTGCCTCGTGCACCGGTTGGGTGCCGAAGAGGTTGTTGATCACCGCGCCAGCCAAATGGGTGTGATGGGGTTCGACCTGGTCCACGTAGCGATTCTGAATGCTCTGCCGCAGGACCTTGAACAGCACCATCTGCACGGTGGTCACCGCCTCGCGCATTACCGGAATCACCTTACTGTCGGCAAAGGGTGCATCCGCGACCCCGATGTTGTCCTTCTCACTCATAGCACCACCCGGACCGCAGGATGTTCGGCGAAAAGTCGGTAAAACCGCAGTCGCTCGGCTTCGTTGGCAACGGTAACTTCCACATTCAGGCTGCAATACCGCCCGCCCGAACTGACGTTGCCCTCTTCGATCGTGCAGGTCGCGACATCCATCGAGGCACGAATCGCCTCGAGGATGGCCGCTCGCTCCTCGCCGATGAGGCGATAGTGCCAACGGCACGGATACTGTATATCCGGCTTGCACCCATTGTTTCCCAGCATAGGCTTTGCTCCTTTTCCGCCCTTATACCGCAGGCTTTCCTTTCTTGCCAGTCGGAAATAGCGCTCCTCATTTCGAGGCGGCGATGGTATAGTTTTTTTACACGAATGCACCATCTCCGCAGGAGCACAGGTATGCGCCACCCCTTTCTCTTTGTCAACCATCGCCTGAAGAACGGCACACTTCCGCATGAATTTTCCAGTATTTTCGAGATCGTCGAAGTTGCCGACGGCAAGGCGGGGCTGGCTGCCCTCGCGGAAGAGAGGCCCTGGTGCGGGGTGCTGGCCGCAAACGATCTGCCCGATATGAACAGCCTGGATTTCCTCGCCCAGGCAATGGCGCTCTCCGGGGCCGTGCCCCTGCTCCTTGCGCCAGATGCGCAACTGCCGGCCATCCTGCGCACGGCGAACGCCCGGTCGATCTTCCGGGTGATACCGGCAAGCACCGACGACGCCGACTTGCTCCCCATCCTGCACGACGCCGCCCGCCAACATGGTCTCGTGCACCATGAACAGCGCCTGCAAACGGAGATTGCCCGCTTGTCACGCACCGACCCGTTGACCGGATGTGCCAACCGCGTCCACCTGAACGAGTTGCTCGGCAAGGAGTTGAACCGGTCGCTACGCTATGCCCACTACCTCTCCATCGTTCTCTGCGATATCGATGGCTTGAAGGGGGTCAACGAGGCCTTTGGCCATCGAGCCGGCGACATGGCGCTTACCGGATTCGTCCTACTCGCCACCCAACTGATCCGTCACGATATCGACACGATCTTCCGCTGGGGCGACGATGAATTTCTCCTGGTTCTCCCGGAAACCCCCATTCGCAGCGCGGGACGGGTGGCCAGCCGGCTGTGCGAACAGTTTGCCGGATTCGACTGGACGATGGACGGACATACCGTCAGATGCAGCGCGAGTTTTGGCGTGGCGGGATTTGCTCCGGAAATGGCCGAACGCAACGCGGTTATGGACGACCTGTTGCTGATCGCCGAACGTTGCCTTGCACAAGCCAAGGCCGCCGGCGGCAATCAGGTGCTCTGCTGCCCCTGACCGTCGTCGCATCGCCATGATCATCGTTTCTTCGGCCAAAACCCAAGATTTCAGCCCGGTCGAGATATCCCTGACGCCGACGCTGCCCCTTTTCTTCGACGAGACCCACCGGCACCTCCTCCCCGCCCTTCGCCAGTACGACCTCGCCGGCCTTCGTGTGCTGATGGGAATCAGCGAACCTTTGGCCGAGCAGACCCACGCACAGTTTGTCGACTTTTCCCTCAACACTTCTCCGCAAAACGGCAAACCGGCCATTCTGGCCTACAGCGGCGAGGTTTTTCGTCGAATGCATCCAGCCGGTTTTTTATCCGAAGACCTGCATTTTGCCCAGCAACGCCTGCGGATTCTCTCCGGCCTCTACGGCCTCCTTCGCCCCCTTGATCTGATCCAGCCCCATCGCCTGGAAATGGGCTCTTCCTTAGCCAATCTCCGGGGGAAAACGTTGTACGCCTTCTGGAGCCAGCTGGTCACCGATCAGCTCAACGAGGCGCTTGCCCAGGAACGATACCCGGCCCTGATCAATCTTGCCTCCGAGGAATATTCCAAGGTTGTGGAGAAAAACCGGTTACAGGCCCCCTGGCTCGATATCCAGTTCAAAGAAGACGACAGGGGCAGGTTGAAAACCGTGGCCATCCACGCCAAACGGGCGAGAGGGCTGATGGCGGCTTTTCTGATCCGTAACCGTATCGAACAGCCCGAGGCCATCCACGGATTCGACGCCGAGGGGTATCGTTTTCAGCCGGAGCTGTCAACGGATCGACAGTACGTCTTCACCCGTCGGGTTTCCTGACATTCAGGAAACCCGGAAAGGCGTGGAGCCGCCGCTGGCGCCGTTGATCAGGGTGATCTGATCGTTCAAGGTCCACATGTCGTAGATATAGCCGAGGCCAAAGATGCCGAAGGTCAATAGATAGAGGATACCGGTCCAGATCTTGCCCATATAGAGCCGGTGTACACCGAACATCCCCAGGAAGACCAGCAATAACCAGGCGATATTATAGTCGATCGGCCCGGGGATATAGCGGATGTCAGCCTCGCGGTCCATCGCGGGAATGAGAAAGAGATCGACGATCCAGCCAATAAAAAAGATGCCCAGGGTAAAAAAGTAGAGGGTGCCGGAC